>LNAP01000031.1_pt1 | contig 129705 bp, 129 predicted proteins | sample 602601 | NCBI WGS metagenome assembly LNAP01 (sample SAMN02440304, study PRJNA202911) | soil metagenome | biome: Subtropical and temperate rainforests or woodlands; isolation source: soil samples (1 kg each in a 20% v/v slurry with milli Q water) were... ... | reverse complement strand
GGAGAAAGTCGGCTTGTGAACGCCGGTCTTGTAGGCTCCGATGCCACGGAGCGCATTGAGATCCGCAAGGACCCGGGTGCCATCGACGCGTGAGGGGCTGTCAGGCATCAGCCGCAACCTTCAATGCCTCGGAACGGATCTGTTCGACGAGTCGTTCCTTCAGCTCGACGAATTCGGGCGTAGTCTTGATCTTGTAGGATCTCGGGTGCGGTAGATCGACCACGATCTCGGCCTTTATGCGGCCGGGGCGTGCGCTCATGACAATGACGCGGCCGCCGAGGAAGACCGCCTCTTCGATATCGTGGGTGACGAACAGCACGGTTTTCCGATCGCGCTCCCAGATGCCGAGCAGCATTTCCTGCATTAGCGCACGGGTCTGGTTATCCAGCGCTCCGAACGGCTCGTCCAGCAACAGGATCTTGGGATCGTTGGCAAGCGCACGGGCGATCGCCGTGCGTTGCTGCATGCCGCCGGAAAGTTGCTTCGGCCAATGATTTTCAAATCCCGATAGCCCGACCCGATGGATGAATCCATCGGCGATCTTGCCGCGATCCGCTTCGGAAATCCCACGCTCGCGCAGGCCGAACGCGATGTTTTCGCGCACCGTCAGCCACGGGAATAGCGTGTATGATTGAAACACCATACCCGGTCCCGTAACCTCGCGCCCGTCCAGAATGACGCGGCCGCTCGTCGGCCGGTCAAGCCCGGCAATGATGCGGAGCAATGTGGATTTTCCGCAGCCTGACGGGCCTAGGATGGTGACAAAGTCGTTATCGCCGACGCTGAGGTCGGTAGGTTCCAGAGCCCGCGTCGGTGCATGGCCCTGGCGCGCAGGGAAGGTCCGGGAGACCTGATCGATTCTTAGCGTGGTCATGCCAACTTCCACGGAAACAGCCAGGCGTTGAACGCCTTGAACAGGAAGTCCGAGACGAGGCCGATCAGCCCGATGACGATGATGCCGAAGATGATCTGGCCGGTGTTAAGCAGCGCTTGGCTGTCGGTGATCATGTGGCCGATGCCCGACGACGAACCGATGAGTTCGGCGACGATGACGTAGGTCCACGCCCAACCCAGAACGAGCCGGAGGATTTCCGCGATCTCGGGAGCAGAAGAGGGCAGTAGCACGCGGCGGATGATACCGCGGTCCCGGGCGCCCAGCGTATAGGCTGCTTCGACGAGGTCGCGCCTTGTGTTTCCAACGGTCACGGCGACCATCAAGATGATCTGGAAGACCGCGCCGATGAAAATGACCAGGAGCTTCTGCAACTCACCAATGCCCGCCCACAGGATCAACAGCGGTATGAAAGCCGAGGCGGGCAGATAACGGGCAAACGAGACGAACGGCTCCAGGAAAGCCTCGATCGGCTTGTAGGCGCCCATCAGGACGCCGAGCGGCACAGCGATGACGGCCGCCAGCACAAAGCCGCCGAGGACACGCCATATCGTCATGCCGATGTCGAACAGGAAACCGTACTTGGTTAGGAGCTCCCAGCCTTCCTGCAGCATGGTCAACGGGCTGGCGAGAAATGTTTTCGAGATGTAGCCGCCGAAGGTTGCCGATGCCCACACGGCAACGAACAGGACGAAGAACGCAAAGCCATAGACCACGCGCTGCTTCGATGTCACGGGATCCAGGGGACGTAGCACGGGGCATATACCTCCAAGGCATTGCGCGCTTGGCGGGCGGTCCCGCTTCCACGGGTGGGAAACGGGATCGGCTCGACGCCAGGCGGGTTTACTTGATGAAGCTCGCGTCGAAGAGGTCGTCGATCTTCGGAATCGATTTGATGATGCCGATCTCGAGCAACAGGTCCGCGGCTTCCTTGTTAAAGGCCAGGAACTCGCCCGTGAAGAATTTCTGGTTCGCAGCCTTGTCCTGCCAGCGCAGATATTTCGCCGAATTGCCGAACTGTTCGCCGGACTGCTTCACATCGGCACCCATGATCTCGTAAGACTTGGCCTGGTCCTTTTCGATCATGGCGATCGCCTCGAAATAGCTGTCGGCCAGCGCCTTCGCGGCTTTCGGATTATCAGCCAGGAATTTCGGCGTGCAACCGAACGTGTCCATGATCATCGGGTAGTCGAGCGTAGTAGCGATGATCTTGCCCTTGTCCGGAGCGGCACGCACCGTCGAGAGGTAAGGCTCGTACGTCATGGCCGCATCGTTCTGACCGGCCACGAATGCCTGCGCGGCTGCGGCCGGCTCCAGGTTCACGACGGTGACGTCCTTGACCGAAAGACCGTTCTTCTTGAGCATCCAGGCCAGGGTGAAATAGGGAGCGGTGCCGGGTGCCGACGCGGCGACCGTCTTGCCCTTCAGATCCTTGATTGAGGCAACGTCGTTTCGGGTGGCCATGCCATCGGCGCCGTAGCTCTTGTCGAGCTGGAAGATCTGCTTGGTCGCAACACCATTGGCATTCCAGGAAATCCAGGTTTCGACGGTGGTCGCCGCGCACTGGACGTCACCCGACGCAATGGCCAGATGCCGGTCCTTCTGCGGGATCTTCTTGATCGTCACATCAAGGCCGTTCTTCTTGAAGATGCCCGCCTGGTTTGCGAGCGTGAGCGGCGCAAAGCCTGTCCATCCCGAGATCCCGATACCGACCTTCACGTCTTCCGCGACGGCTGGTGCGGACACCAGGAAAGCGGCGGCTGCCGCGAATATTCCAAGACTACGCATGGCTGTATTCCCTTTGTTGGTTCGTGGATTGCGTCCTATGCTTTTCCATACCCGTATGGGTGAGGTCGAAGTTATTGCATAGCCTGTGCCAGATCTCGTGCGCATTGGTATCAGCGCAGGTGCGGCCTGTTCGCCCGTTACGATGGCGCTGATCGAATACTCTGCCTCCGTCCATGGGACATGATGAAGCAGCCATGAGCCGGGCGGCTCGGCCGCACAATCCGCTGCCGGGCACGGCGTCGAAATCGATCAACCTGTGCTCGAACGGAATGTCATCGGCGCCGCGCCTGCGCGCGATCGCAGCTTGATCCGCAATGCAGAGTAGGCATGTTTCGAACCGGCTGGACAGCACATCAATTACCATTTTTTGTATAGACATATCGATGTCTCCGTCAAGCTTCCGCCGTGAAGGGAGTGCTGCATGACCGAACGCTTCGATCATATCCGTTCGAAGGCCCGGCCCGCCGCGGTTCGGGCGGAGCTGTCCGCGCTCGTTTACCGGATGGGCTTCAAGCCGCTGCACAAGCGAATGTGGAGAGGACAATGACCGGCCGGGATGCGTCCATCATCGTTTCGCCCGGCGAGGTCAGCCTCGATGATCTGGCGCAGGTGCTGGCCGGCGCGGCCGTCGTACTCGATCCGTCATTCTGGCCACGCGTGGAGGCCGCATCGGCGATTGTTGTGGAGGCTGCGGGTGCGGAAGCGCCAGTTTACGGCATCAATACAGGGTTCGGAAAACTGGCGTCGAAACGCATTCCTCCCGACCAGACGACGCTGCTGCAGCGGAACCTCATCGTGTCGCATTGCTGCGGGGTAGGGGAGCCTGCGCCCGAACCGATCGTGCGCTTGATGATCGCGCTGAAGATCGTCTCGCTGGGGCGAGGCGCTTCGGGCGTTCGCCGTGAGGTGATCGAGCAGCTCCAGGCCATGCTGGCGCGAGGCGTCTATCCGCTGGTGCCGCAGCAGGGCTCGGTGGGAGCGTCCGGCGATCTGGCGCCGCTCGCGCATATGACCGCCGTCATGATCGGCGAGGGTCAGGCCCTTGTCGGCGGAAAGGTGGTTCCGGGCATCGATGCGCTGGCCGCCGCCAGTCTCGCGCCGCTGACGCTTGGCCCGAAGGAAGGCCTTGCCCTGATCAATGGCACGCAGTTCTCGACCGCCTATGCCGTTTCCGGATTGTTGCGCGCCCATGGCCTGGCCTGCGCGGCGCTGGTGACAGGTGCCTTGTCGGTCGATGCGGCCATGGCGTCGACGGCGCCGTTTCGCCCGGAGATCCAGCAATTGCGCGGACATGCCGGGCAAATCGCGGTCGGCACGGCCCTGACAGCGTTGCTGGAGGGCAGCGACATCCGGATGTCGCATCTCGAGGGTGACGAACGCGTGCAGGATCCCTATTGCCTGCGCTGCCAGCCGCAGGTGGCCGGCGCCGCGCTCGACCTTTTGACGCAAGCCGCCCGCACGTTGGCGATCGAGGCCAACGCCGTCACGGACAATCCGCTTGTGCTGATCGAGACAAAAGAGATCGTCTCGGGCGGAAATTTTCACGCCGAGCCGGTCGCCTTTGCAGCCGACCAGATCGCACTGGCCTTGTCCGAGATCGGCGCGATCAGCGAGCGACGCATCGCCACCCTCGTTGATCCCGCACTGAACTTCGGCCTGCCTCCGTTCCTGACCCCTGATCCCGGCATCAACTCCGGCTTCATGATTGCCGAAGTGACGGCAGCCGCGCTCTATGCCGAGAACAAGCAACGCGCCTCGGCCTGCTCGATCGATTCGACGCCGACCAGCGCCAACCAGGAAGATCATGTGTCGATGGCCGCGCACGCGGCGCGCCGGCTATCCGACATGACGGAAAATCTTGCCGCCATTCTCGGCATTGAATTGCTGGTCGCGGCGCAAGGCATCACGCTGCGTGCGCCGCATTCGACCAGTCCTGCGCTTGCGGCTGTCATCGCGGTGTTGCGGGAGCAGGTGCCGGCGCTGGGTAGCGATCGCTACATGGCCGACGATCTCGCAACGGCGACGGCGCTGGTTGAAGCCGGGGCATTGCCAGCGGCTGCGATTTCGATGCTTGCAAACAACCCGTTTCCAATCCTTGCCGAGGCATGACGAATTCGCCGTTGACTTTAGGTGGACATTGTTATGTATAGACATAACGCTATAATCCGTGCGGTGTGACGCCCTGAGAAGAGGGCGGATCGCCAGCGGGTTGCCTGCAAGGAGCGTCGAAATTGCCGCCCATCTACATCTCTTATTTGAACCGCCTCGATATCGAAGAACTCAAGATCACCGACGATGAAATCCTGTCGGCCATCGAGGGGAGCCTCGCCAGTCAGGGGCGGGGCGAGACGGTCATCGAGCCCCGCGTCCATCTCGATCCGGGAGTTGCAAACGGTCATTTCAACGTGCTGCGCGGCGCGATCAAGCCGCCGATCGACTCCGCAGGCGTCAAGATCGTTGGCGATTTCGTCGACAACTACAAGATCGGCCTTCCTTCCGAGCTTGCCATCCTGGCGCTGTTCGATCCGCGCACCGGTGTGCCAAAGGCTATCCTCGATGCGGCCGGTATCACCGACATGCGTACCGGTGCGGTGACGGCGATCGGCGCCAAGCACCTGGCGCGGAAGAATTCCAAGGTCCTTGGTCATATCGGCGCGCGCAGAACGGCTTACTGGAACGTACGGCTCCTCAATCACCTGTTCGACTTCGACGAGATCCGCGTGCATTCGCGCCGCGAGGAGAGCCGCAACGCCTTCGCGGAGCGGTTGAGCCAGGATCTGGGCAAACCCGTCGTGGCGACCGAGGACTGGAAGAGTTGCGTTGAGGGTGCGGACATCGTGGTGGAGGCGTCGCGCCTCGACGCACCGACGCCGCTATTGAAAACCAGTTGGATCAAGAAGGGCGCGTTCGTAGTCCCTTATGGAACCATGAGCGCGATCGAACTCTCGCTCACAGATATCATGACGAAACTGGTCGTCGACGATTGGGGACAGTGCAAAGGCGGCAAGTTCGGAAGTTTGCGCGCCCATGTCGAGGCGGGCAAGCTGTCCGAGAACACGCTCCACGCCGAACTCGGACAGATCGTCGCCGGCTTGAAGCCTGGACGCGAAAACGAGGCGGAGACCAATTTGCTCTGGCATCGAGGCCTTTCGCTGTCCGACATTGCGCTGGGACATGCGATGTTGGAGAAAGCCAAGGCGCTGGGACTGGGACAGCGCCTGCGGTTTGCCTAAGAACCGGCCAATCGGGAACCATGACTACATATGTCGCCAACGCCCGGATGTACTCGGTCAGTCCGGGAGTCGCCGCGGCCTGGAAAACCCTGTTCGGCTGGTTGTCGCAGCAGACCGGCGTCAAACTCGACATCATCGACCACTCTTTCCCGGCTCCGCTTGCCGAGTTGTGGTCCCGCGCGGACATCGCCTGCGTCTTCATGTGCGGATTTCCGTTTCTGAATGCGACGCCTCGGCCGAAGCCGGTCGCCGCGCCGCTGCCGCGTGGTGCGCCTGGCGCCGGGCGCCCGCTCTATGCGACGCGCCTCGTCGTCAGAATGGATTCGCCCTATGAGAATCTCGAGGATACTTTTGGGGCTCGCGTCGGCTATACCGTGGAGGACTCCCACTCCGGCTTCAATGCGCTGCGTCATCACCTGCTGCCGCATTATCTTGCGCGGAAATCGAACCTCTACAGCGAAAGTATCGGTCCGCTTTACACCCCGCGTCGCGTGATCGAGGCCATCATCGCTGGCGCCATCGACGTCGGCCCGCTCGACAGTTATGCGCTCGATCTGATGCTGCATCATGATCCCGGTCTTGGGGAACGAATCCGGGTGGTGGCGACAACGGATGTCGCGCCGATCCCGTTTCTGGTTGCCGCTCCGGATTGTCCGAACGAGATCGTGGCTGTGCTGCGGGCTGCGCTGGTGGGATTTGGCGAGGCGCCTGAATGCGAGGCGCTGAAAGATAGTCTGTGCCTCGATGGTTTCGCGCCTGTCACCGTTGCGGACTACGAATTGATCGCAGACTGGGACCAGGAGGCGAGGACGGCTGGGTACCGGCAGCCGTCTTGATCGGTTTCCACCGAGGCTTGCACCTTGGCGATCAGGCGGGAGTAGCTGCAACCTTATGATGACAGCAGGTGGTGGAGTGTAATAGTTGCTGCCACGGGGCGGCCCGAATCGGCAGAAGGACCGAATGCGGAAAATGTCTACAGTGTTGAAGCCGAGCACGAACGGTGCGACCGTCGCGCTCTATCAGCGCATTCGCAGCGATCTCGAGGAGAAGATACTCTCCGGAAAATGGCCGCCCGGATATCGCATTCCGTTCGAGCACGAACTGATGGATTTGTATGCCTGTTCGCGGATGACGGTGAACAAGGTGCTGTCTGCGCTTGCCGCCGCCGGACTGATCGAGCGCAAGCGACGGGCCGGGAGTTTCGTCTCGCGTCCGCGTGTGCAATCGGCGATTCTGCAGATCCCGGACCTCAAGGCCGAGGTCGAGAAGCGTGGCGAACAATATGCCTACAAGCTGCTGGCCATGCAGAAGCGATCGGGTTCACGCAATGACAAAACGCGCCTTGGCGTAACGGCGCCGGTGCAGGTTCTGGCACTCCGCTGCCGGCACGCTGCCGAGGGCCGTCCGTTTGCCGTTGAGGATCGCCTGATCAACCTGAACTCGGTACCGGATGCCTTGCATCAGGATTTTTCGGTGATCCCTCCCAACACCTGGCTGGTCGGGCACGTGCCATGGACCGAGGCCGAGCACCGCATCATGGCCTGCAACGCCGACGAGGCCCTGGCCGCCGAATTGGAAATCGAGGAGGGCACGGCCTGTCTCGTGGTCGAGCGGCGGACGTGGCGCAATGGCCAACCTGTTACCGCCGTGCGGATTACCCACCCCGGACATCTCTACGACCTGATCGCGCGCTTCACTCCGGCCGGTTGACCGATCGGAAGGATGCAGTGTCGGATCGCACGTCGCGACCTCAGATATCGACCTCACTTGGCCCTTCACTTGGCCTTGGCGCTATCGACGAAGCGGTTGGTCCAGAGATCGTTCTCCGACGTCTTCGCGTCAAAGTCCTTGCCAAAATTGGTTCCGACCTCGGCGGAGAACGTCAGCAGGTTTTGAAAGCCCGCGACATCGAGCTTGCCGCCGTCGGCGATGCCGCTGTTCATCGCTTTCACCGCCGCGACGACACCGTCAGGGTCGGCCTTCGGGAAAAACTTAGCCTGGATCGCGCGCGCCGTCGGCTCCGGCTTCTCCGTCAGTGCGACGCTGGCCGCTTGCATCGCCTTGACGGTCCTGGTGATGAGGTCGGAAGTCTTGTCATTGATCGGCTTCTTGGCCACCAGCACAAGATAAGGCTGGCGAGCGACCTGGGGGAAATCGTCACCGACGGACACCAGCACCGTTCCCGCGCCCGCTTTCTCCGCGAGATAACCTTCCGGCGGCGAGAGGACGAAGGCATCGATGCGCTTGTTTTCGAGCGCGGCCTGGAGCGCGGGCGGACCGCCGACCTGCGCCACCTTGATGTCTGCCTTCGGATCGAGGCCTCCTTTGGCCGCAAGCCAGCGGGCAACCGTCTCCTGGGTACCGGCGATGGCGGAGACGCCTACAAGCGCTCCCTTCAGCGCAGCGAGCCGCTTCGCCAGCGGATCGGTCGCCTTGACACCGGTACGTTCCAGGAAGGCGGATGACACCACAAGCTGCGGCGTTACCTTCGACATCAATGAATAGACCATTTCGAACGGCTGGCCCTTGGCTGCCGCGCGAAGCACCGACTCGGGTCCGACCGCGGCCAGATCGACGTCGCCGGCGTCGAGGGCCGCGAGCACCGCGGGATCGCCGCCGGGCAATATCGCCGTCGTGGCGGTCAGACCTTGTGGCGCGAAGGTGTCGAGGGTGCGTGCGGCGAAGATCGCCACGAAGCTCATCGATGATGTCGCTTGCCCGATGCGCACGGTCTGCTGCGCTGCCGCCAGACCGGAATAAAAGCAAAGAACGGTGCCGATCGTGGCCGTCGCGATCGTCTTCGGGATCAGGCGCATAATACTCTCCTCTACAATGTCCTAGATTTCGCTTGGCCGGGCGGCTGTGGGGGTCCGCCAGCGCAGCAGACGCCGCTCCAGCCGGCTGGCAAGAATGTTGGCAGCGATGACGAAGACGAGCAGAATGGTGATGCCGGCGAACACGCCCGCCGGATCGTAGGTCGCCGAAGCTTCGTGAATGAAAAGCCCGAGCCCCTGTATCGACGAAGTGAATTCGCCGACGATCACGCCGATGACGCTGTAAGGGATCGCCATGCGCATGCCCAGCATGACGAACGGCGCCGCCGCCGGCAGATAGACGTGGGTCGTCAACTGGCGCTCGTTTGCGCCCATGACCCGCGTCAGGTTCACCAGTTCCTGGTCGACCCCGCGCACTCCCGAGAAGACGTTATAGAAAACCAGAAAGAAAACCATGATCGAGGCGAGCGCCACCTTCGACCACATGCCGATGCCGAACCAGATGATGAACAGCGGTGCCAGCGCGATTTTCGGAATGCCGTAGAACGCCATTACATAGGGCTCGAGCACATTGGCCAGTCGCGGGGAACGACCCAGCGCGTATCCACCGGCAACGCCGCACGCCACGCCAATGACGTAGCCGAACACCAGTTCCTGTCCGGTCGTCCAAAGGTGAGGATAGATTTCTCCCGACGCGAAAATCTCATAGAGTCGTTGGGCGACCGCGGTCGGCTTGCTGATGTAGATTTCCTTGACCAGCCGGCCGGCGGCCCATTGCCAGAAGATGATGAGCGCAATCCCTGGCAGCAAGCCCAGCAGCAAATGTCCCAATCGGCTCAGGCGCGAACGGCGCTCGGAAGCCCCAGCTTCGGTGACGGTAGGTTCGGAGGTGGTGTATGCTGCGTTGTTCATCGCAAGCCATCCATTCTCAATGCAGCCGGTGGCCGATGTTGACCTGAGAACGGAAGGCCGACCACACCGACTCATAGGTCGATTCGAAGCCCGGATTGCGGAAAGGTTCGAAGACGTTTCGCGGCCGCGGCATCTCGATTGCAACGTTCGTCAGTAGTCGTGAAGGGCGCTGGCTCAGGACCACGACGTTGTCGGCAAGAAGTACTGCTTCGGTGATGTCGTGGGTGACAAAGACGACTGTCGCTCCTGCCTCGAGCGAAAGCGACTGCAGATCGTGCTGCATCACCATGCGCGTCTGGGCATCGAGCGCGCCGAATGGCTCATCCATCAGGATAACGTCCGGCCGGTACACCAGCGTGCGCGCGATGGAGCCGCGCTTTTGCATGCCGCCGGAAAGCTGGCTCGGATAGTGTTGCTCGAAACCATCTAGCTCGACGGATTTGAGAGCTTCCGTCACGCGGCGGCGGCGCTCCACGGGTGCGACGCCGCGCAGCAGCAGCGGCAACTCCACGTTCTCCGACAGGGTCTTCCAGGGAAAAAGCTGAGCCTGTTGCGGCACGAAGCCGACATCACGGTTGACGCTTGTCACGGCTTTTCCACGGTGACGCACGAGACCGCGCGTCGGCGTAAGCAATCCCGCCGCCATCTGCAGCAGCGTACTCTTGCCGCAACCGCTCGGTCCGATGACTGCGGTGAATTTGCCGGCATCGACGCCGAAGCTGATGCCGTCCAACACCCGCATCGGGGCGCTGCGCCCGGGCGAAGGAAAATCCTGGCCGATGTCATCAAACGCAATTGCTGGATCGTTCGTCATCGGCGCTCACATGTCGATAATGTATATACATAATCAGGTGCACGGTGTCGAGCAAGCTTAGATGGTGGGCACAGTCTGCATCTTTCAGGCGCAAGTCCGTATGAAACCTCAACAGCTAGACCTGCGACAATTCGATCATGAAAAGCTCAGTTCCGTTTCCCTCGGCGGCAGCAGTGAATGCGCTTTCTATGCTGTCCAGAACCGCGGCGTCCCGGCGCTGGAGCGTGACGGTCTGATCGCGCAATCGAAGCGTAACCGGTTCGTCGACGCACACCGCAATTCCGAGGTGGCCGGTCCAGGCGATTGGCGTAGGCGAACCAGGACGGTGGCGGGTAACCCGGTTCTGCCATCGGCCGCGGCGTGTCATCACATTGAGGTCTTCAATCGGCCCATCCAGAAGACGGCATTCGACATCAGCGTCGCCGGCAAACGAGAATGGCGGTGTCGACCGGTCTATTCGAACCTCCGTTCGGCCAGCCCCGACAAGCAGCAGCCCCGCGCCGTCAATGACGCCAAGGGTCCGGTCGATTCCGGGAAATATCGAGAATGGTCCGTCGACCGCGACACGCGCCATGCTGATCCGCCAGTCGAACGTATCGAGCGACGCCTCCGGTGGCGACACCATCATCTCGATGGTTTCGCCGCCGCCATTCTTCCATGGCATTCGCCGATAGCTGGCCGCGCGCAGGATCTGCATCGCAATCAGACCAGGCTCGGCAGCTTTAGGCCGTGTTCCTCTGCGCAGGCGATCGCCAGCTCATAGCCGGCGTCGGCATGACGCATCACGCCGGATGCCGGATCGTTCCACAGCACGCGCTCAAGACGCCGCGCGGCATCGGGCGTTCCGTCGGCGACGATGACCATGCCGGCATGCTGCGAATAGCCTATTCCGACGCCGCCGCCGTGATGAATCGAAACCCAGGTCGCGCCGCTGGCGCAATTGATCAGCGCGTTCAGCAACGGCCAATCGGATACCGCATCGGACCCGTCTTTCATCGCTTCGGTTTCACGGTTCGGGCTTGCGACGCTGCCGGAGTCGAGATGATCGCGACCGATGACAATGGGGGCGTCCAGTTCGCCCTTCGCAACCATTTCGTTGAAGGCGAGTCCTATCCGATGACGGTCTCCCAGCCCGATCCAGCAGATACGCGCCGGCAAGCCCTGGAATTTGATCTTCTGCCGCGCCATGTCCAGCCACTTATGAAGCGCGGCATTGTCGGGCAGCAACTCCTTCACTTTCGCATCCGTCTTGTAGATGTCCTCAGGGTTTCCCGAGAGCGCGGCCCAGCGGAACGGACCAATTCCGCGGCAGAACAGGGGGCGGATGTAAGCCGGCACGAACCCCGGAAAATCGAAGGCGTTCTGCAGGCCTTCTTCCTTAGCCATCTGGCGGATGTTGTTGCCGTAGTCGAGCGTCGGCACACCGCTGTTGTGAAAATTCAGCATGGCCTGAACGTGCGCGACCATGGATTGCTTCGCGGCACGTTCGACGGCCTTCGGATCGGCCTCGCGTCTTGTCTCCCATTCGCCCAACGTCCAGCCCTTCGGCAGATAGCCGTTGACGGGGTCGTGCGCGGAGGTCTGGTCGGTCACGACATCGGGCTTGACGCCGCGGCGTACCAGTTCGGGGAAGATTTCGGCGGCGTTGCCGAGCAAGCCGACCGAGAGCGGCGTGTTGTCCCTGCAGGATCGCTCGATCAGCGACAGCGCTTCGTCGAGAGATGCTGCCTGGACATCGAGGTAACCCGTGCGCAGTCGCATCTCGATGCGGCTCGGCTGACATTCGATCGCCAGGCACGACGCGCCCGCCATCGTCGCCGCGAGCGGCTGCGCCCCGCCCATACCCCCAAGACCCGCCGTGAGAATCCAGCGTCCTGCAAGACTCCCATTGTAATGCTGGCGGCCGACTTCGACGAAGGTCTCGTAGGTCCCCTGAACGATGCCCTGGGATCCGATGTAGATCCAGGAGCCGGCGGTCATCTGTCCGAACATCATGAGTCCCTTGCGATCGAGCTCATGGAAGTGATCCCAGTTTCCCCAATATGGGACCAGGTTAGAGTTCGCGATCAGAACACGGGGCGCATTGTCGTGCGTCCGAAAAACACCGACCGGCTTGCCGGATTGGACGATCAGCGTTTCATCGCTCTCGAGTTCGCGCAGCGCCGCGACGATTCGGTCAAAACTCTCCCAGTTACGCGCAGCCCGGCCGATACCGCCATAGACGACGAGTTCCTGCGGCTTCTCGGCCACGTCAGGGTCGAGGTTGTTCATCAGCATCCGCAAGGGCGCTTCCGTGAGCCAGCTCTTGGCGGAAAGTTCGCTGCCGCGCGGGGCGCGAATGATCCGCGAATTATCGATGCGATTCATGGAAAGCCGTCTCCTGATTCAGTCGGGCTGCCGGGCGAAGCCCGGGCAGGTTTTCGAGGATGCGTTTCAGGGCCGCGCCGGTTGGCCAGCCCGTCATGCGCCTCTCCAGACGCGTCGCCATAGCGGGTTGAATCCGATGCGGTAAGCGAGTTCCGCCGGGCGTTCGATCTCCCAGATCGCCAGATCGCACCACTTCCCAGCTTCCAGTGTTCCGACCTCCGGCAGCCGCCCGAGCGCGCGTGCGGCCTCGCGTGTCACGCCTGCAATCAACTCGTCGATGGTCAGACGGAACAGGGTCGCACCCATGTTCATGGTCAGAAGCAGCGAGGTGAGGGGCGATGTACCTGGATTGCAGTCGGTTGCGATGGCGATCTTCACGCCATGCTGGCGGAACTTGGCGATCGGTGGCGCCTGGGTTTCACGCAGCATGTAGTATGCGCCGGGAAGCACCACGGCCACAGTTCCTGCGCGGGCCATGGCCATGACACCGTCTTCGTCGGCATGTTCGAGATGATCGGCGGACAGCGCGGTGTATTCAGCCGCCAGCCGCGCGCCGTGCAGGTTTGAAAGCTGATCGGCATGAAGTTTGACCGGCAATCCCGCTTTGCGCGCGGCGTCGAACACGCGCGCGGTCTGCGCCGGAGAAAACGCGATGCCTTCACAGAATGCGTCGACGGCGTCAGCCAATTTCTGGCTCGCGATCACAGGGATCATGGCGCAGACGTCGTCGATGAAACTATCCTTGTCCTTGGCCTCCGGCGGCATGGCGTGGGCGCCAAGAAATGAAGTCACGACATCGATCGGACGCTCTGTGCCGATCCGCCGCGCGGCGCGAAGCATCCGCGTCTCGCTTTCGAGATCCAGGCCGTATCCCGACTTGATCTCGATCGTGGTGACGCCTTCGGCGATCAGATGATCGATCCGCGGCAGCGATGCCCTGACGAGGTCGTCCTCGCTGGATGCCCGGGTGGCCCTGACGCTCGATACGATTCCGCCGCCGGCGCGGGCGATGTCTTCATAGCTGGCCCCGGCCAATCGCAATTCGAACTCGTGCGCGCGATTGCCTGCGTGAACGATATGGGTGTGGCAGTCGATAAGACCGGGCGTCACCCACCTGCCGTCGAGGGAAATGCGTTCCTTGCTGTCAAAGTCCGCAGGCAAGTCGTCTCGAGGTCCCGCAAAGGCGATCTGGCCGTCTTTGGCCCCGACCACGCCGTTCTCTACAATACCGAGGCCGCTGCCTTGCAGTGTCACAAGGCGCGCATCGACCCAAAGCCTGTCAAGGAGCATGAGGATGATCCCGTGCGGATGATTTGTCTATACATAATCGCCCATCGCTGCTAGCTTGTCTATTCCAATTTTACGGGAGGCCGAGTGGTCGAGGCTCTGCACTTTGAATATGCATTGCTGCCTGGGGGATGGGCGGAGAACGTCCGGATCGAGCTAGATCAAGGCGCGATCGTCTCGGTTCGCGCGGATCAGGATGCCGCGGAAGCCCCGCATGTTCGTGGGGCGGCGATCCCGGGACTGCCCAATCTGCATTGCCACGCGTTCCAGCGCGGCATGGCCGGCCTGGCGGAACGGCGCGGCCCGGCGAACGACAGTTTCTGGACGTGGCGGGACGTGATGTACCGTTTCGTCGGACGCGCATCGCCGGACGATATCGAAGCGATTGCAGCCTTCGCCTACATGGAGATGCTGGAGCGCGGCTTTACCGCGGTTGGAGAATTTCACTACATTCACCACGCAACTGACGGCTCGCCGTTTGCCGACATCGCGGAAATGGCCGGACGCATCGCCGCGGCCGCTACAGAAACCGGTATCGGTCTGACGCTGCTGCCAGCGTTCTACGCCTATGGCGGGTTCGGTGGCGCGCCTCCGGCGCCAGGTCAGCGACGTTTTATCAACACGCCCGGGCAATTCTTGCGGCTGGTCGAGCGCTGCCGGTCGATCGTCGCGTCATTGCCTTCGGCCGCAGTTGGAATCGCGCCGCATTCGCTGCGCGCCGTGACGCCCGATACTCTGCGCGAAATTACGGACGCGACGCCGGATGGCCCGATCCATATTCACGCCGCCGAGCAGACCAGGGAAGTTGAGGATTGCGTCGCATGGTCTGGACTGCGGCCCGTTGAATGGCTGCTCGACCATGTGAAGGTCGATCAGCGCTGGTGCCTGATCCATGCCACGCATATGACGCAGACGGAAACAAGCAGGCTTGCCGCATCCGGCGCGGTCGCGGGCCTATGCCCGCTGACGGAGGCTTCGTTGGGCGACGGCACGTTCAACGGCGAAGAGTTTCTTCGCGCCGGAGGGCGTTTCGGCGTTGGCTCGGATTCCAATATTGAAATCGACGCGGCAGCCGAGTTACGAATGCTGGAATACAGTCAGCGCTTGGCCGGACGTTCGCGCAATGTGATGACGACCGGCGAGGGTGAGTCGACCGGTAACAGGCTGTTCACAACGGCAACGCTGGCCGGCGCCCAGGCACTTTCGCGCCCGATCGGTGCACTCGAGCCGGGGCGACGCGCGGACATCGTCGTCCTCGACACCGATCATCCGGACCTTGCATCCACCAACCGCGAGCGATGGCTTGATCTGTGGATTTTTTCGGCAGGCCGTTCGGCGATCCGGACCGTCTACGCCGGCGGCAACAAGGTTGTGTCTGAAGGACGGCACCGAAGCCGCGACATTATTGTCGCGCGCTACCGCGCCGCGCTCAGACAGTTGCTGGCCGCCTGAAGCACCATGGCAACGTCAATTAGCCGCTTTCGTTAAAGCAGAGCCAGCTCCAGGAATTGTCGATGAAGATTATTGATGCCGCATCCGCTGCCGAACTCATCGAGCCGGGATGGTGCGTCGCCGCATCGGGCTTCGGCGGCTTTTGCCACGCGGAATCGATCACCGCAGCGATCGAAGAACGGTTTCTCAAGACGGGGGAGCCACGGAATCTAACGATCGTTTTTTCTGCGAGTACTGGGGATCGCAAGACCCGCGGTATGGGACATCTCGCCTTCGAAGGCCTTGTCAGCAGGGTAATCGCCGGCGGCTGGCGTGGCACGCCCCGCCTCGGGAAACTCGCGCGTGAAGAAAAGATCGAAGCCTATGCCTGGCCGCAGGGCGTGATCGCTCAACTCTACCGGGCGATCGCGGCGGGACAGCCGGGCGTTCTCACGCGCGTCGGCCTGGGGACGTTCGTTGATCCGCGCGAAACCGGAGGCCGCCTGAACAAGCGCACCACCACGGATCTCGTTCAGGTCATCGATATCAACGGAAAAGATTATCTCCTGTTTCATTCGATGCCCATCGATTGCGTGCTGTTGCGCGGAACGACAGCGGATGAGGCCGGCAATATCACCATGGAGGACGAGGCATTCCCACTCGATGCACTGGCGATGGCACAGGCAGCGCACAACTCGGGCGGACGTGTCATCGTACAGGTCAAGCGCGTTGTTCCCGCCGGGACGCTGGACCCAAATCTCGTCCGTATTCCCGGGATGCTGGTCGATTTCGGGGTCGTGTGTACGCGCCAGGATCAGCACTGGCTCAGCTATGGTGAGATGGATAACGCCAGCTATGCCGAGCGGCGCGGTATATCCACTGTCGCTCTGACGCCGGCACTGATGAGCATCGACAAGATTATTCAGCGCAGAGCTTATCTGGAACTTGAGGGCTTGGCGGATCCCATCATCAATCTTGGCATCGGAATTCCGGCAGGAATTGTTCGAATAGCCCATGAGGAGGGCAAGACGAATTACCACGTCACGGTGGAATCCGGCGTGATCGGCGGATTTCCCGCCGAGGAGTTGTCGTTTGGAGCGGCAAGCTATCCGGATGCGATCATCCCGCAAGCCTCGCAATTCGACTTCTACGATGGCGGCGGTCTGGACGTTGCGTTCCTCGGGATGGCCGAACTGGATGCGCGAGGGGATGTCAACGTCAGCAGGTTTGGCGACAACATCGTGGGCGTCGGCGGTTTCATCAACATCGCCCAGAATGCGAAGAGGCTCGTATTCGTCGGCTCGCTGACGGCGGGCGGCACGCAAATCGAGATTGCCGATGGCAAGCTTCGTGTCCGCGCCGAAGGCTCTATCAAGAAAGTCGTGAACCGGGTTCAGCAGGTCAGTTTCAACGCGTCCGATGCTTTCCGGTCCGGCCGTCAGGTGACCTACGTGACGGAACGCGCGGTCTTTGAGCTTCGGGAAAGTGGACTGGTCCTGACTGAAATCGCGCCGGGCCTGGACTTCCAGCGTGACATTCTTGCGCTCCTTCCGCCAACGGTCACCGTAGACCAAAGCCTGAAGACGATGGACCCGCGGATCTTCAATGAAGTTCCGATGAGGGCAGGAGATATCAGATGAACCTTGGAGATGCAGTGGCAATCGTTACAGGTTCGGCCACCGGGGTCGGTGCTGCGTGTGCCAGGGGACTCGCCGCGAAAGGGGCGCGGGTTGTCATCAATTATACCCGCAGCAGGGAACAGGCGCTCGAAACACAGCGCGCTTGCGAAACGTTCGGTGTGGAGACGCTGCTCTGTGAAGCTGACATAGCCGATGATTCGGACTGCCGTCGAATGGCGGACGCCGCGCTGACGAAATGGGGCCGCATCGACGCCCTCGTCAACAACGCGGCGACGACCGTGCCGTCGGATCCGTTCGATCTGGACACGCTGTCGGCGGCCGATTTTCAGCACGTTTTCGGCGTCAATGTCGTCGGTACGTATCAGATGGTACGCGCGGTGTTGCCCGCGATGAAGCAGGCTGGAAGTGCCGCCATCGTGAATATTTCTTCAAACGTCTCGGTCACGGGCGGAGGATCGTCGATCGCTTACACGGCCTCGAAAGGAGCCGTCGATGCGATGGGCCGGGTACTGGCGCGAACCCTAGGACCGACTATTCGCGTCAATACGGTCTGCCCGGGCGTCATTGATACGCGATGGATGCGAAATGCACTCGGCGTCGGCGGATATGATGCCCTGGAGCGTCGCTTCAGCGACACTGCGCCGCTCAGACGCGTTGCCACAGCGGCCGACGTCGCCGAGGTTGCTATCTGGCTGATAGAAGGAGCGGACTTCGTGACGGGCGAAACGATTTTTGTCGACGGTGGCATCAGACTTGCCGGAGGCAGCCGAAAGACCTGAGGCGAGGAGGTAATTTGAACCACCAGCTGAGCTTGCTTTTCCGGTCTCATCAACCTCGTTGCCACGTCCTCGCAATCCAGTGACTGTAAGCAGGTCTTAGTGAGCCGCAATGGAAGCGTATCTGCCCGAATGATAAACAAGCGGGGACTTCCAGGAGTCCGACTTGGCAGTCGCCCAAAGGACTTCACCAACGAAGATTGAACGATCGCCGGCATTGTGCTTCTCTGTCACCCTTACCTCCATCACGGCCCAAGCTTCTCAGGGACTTGGCGAAAGAAACCGTTTGAGACGGCCGAACTAAAGCGGTTTTCAAACGGTGTTTTTCTGGACGCCGGCGGACGTCTACTCCGGCGATGTGATCGGCGGGTCGGGGTGACAAAGCGGCCCGAAGGGCGTCTGCTTGTTTGGAACTCCCTTCGTCGTTCTTCCCGGGCGTCGCTCCGCCTTTTGTCTCGGCTGCCATGCCGCCCCTTACCACCAGGCGGCCCGTCGGCGAGGTCGAGGAACGCCTGCGGTTCAGCGCGGGGCTCGACATGCCGGGCGATCGCAACCCGGCCATCGCGGCTGATCGCCACCGATTAGGACGCTTCCGCTTTCGGCGGCCCATCATTGCCGAGTGTGGCGTTCCCGAAAAATTGGCCTTGAAGCCTCCAAGCATGGGTGCTATTAGTTAAACGGTCGGTCGGATTATTTTAAGCTCATGTCGCAGGCTCCCCACAAGAGAGCCGCGGAGCGGAACCATGGGAGGTGCAGCGATGAACGTGATGCCGCGCGTGTCGCAGTGGGATCAGTTGATCCAGACGGACCGGGTACACGGCTCGCTCTACAGCGATCCCGCGATCTTCGAGGCCGAACTGCAGAACATCTGGTACCGCACCTGGGTCTATGTCGGTCATGAGAGCGAGGTGCCGAACGCCAACGATTACGTGGTCAAGTCGATCGGCCCGCAATCGGTGATCATGACCCGCGACGAGCATGGCAAGGTCAATCTCCTGCTCAACCGCTGCTCGCACCGTGGCAACCAAGTGTGCTCCTACGATAAAGGCAACGCACGCTCATTCACATGCCCGTTCCATTCCTGGACCTTTGCCAATGACGGCCGCCTGGTCGGCTATGCCTTCCCGGACGGTTACGAAGGTCAGGACAAGTCGCAGCTCGCGCTGGGCCGCGTCACGCGGGTGGAATCCTATCGTGGCTTTGTGTTCGGCTCCTTCGCAGCTGAGGGACCGACGCTGCGCGAGCATCTGGGCGGCGCCATCGAGACGTTCGACCGCCTTGCGCGAACGTCACCTGAAGGTGAGGTGGAAATCACCGCCGGTTTTCTCAAGCATCGGGTGAAAGCAAACTGGAAGTTCATCCTGGAAAACGAATGCGATGGCTATCATCCGGCATTCGTGCATACGTCGATCTTCGGCGTTGCTGACAGCGCAATCGGCAAGCTCTATGGCGGCAACTCCGCCGCGCTGACGCGTGACTATGGTGAGGGCCACACCGAGATCGACCTGCGGCCTGAGTTTCGCAAACGCGCCGCGCCGATGAGCTGGTTCGGCACGACCGAGGAACGGCTACCGGATTACGCCGCACGGATGAGGGCCGCTTACGGGAACGAAGAGGCGCGCCAGATCATGATCGACGGCGTGCCGCATGTCATGATCTTTCCGAATCTGTTCATCGCGGAGATCCAGATGTTCGTGATCCAGCCGCTTGCGGTCGACGACAGCGTGCAGCACGTTACTGCGCTGCAGTTCAAGGGCGCGCCGGATCTCAACCGCAGGCTCCGCCAGCAGACGATGGGATCGGTGGGGCCGGCCGGCTTCCTGCTGGCGGATGATTCCGAAATGTACGAGCGCTGCCATCGCGGCGTGCTGTCGCGCAATCCCGAATGGGTTTTCCTGGGACGAGGCGAGAAGCGCGAGCGCACGGATGAGGCAGGCTTCACGGTCGGCCATGTCACCGACGAGGTGCCGTCCCGCGGTATCTGGCGTCACTATCGCAGGTTGATGGAGGCGCTCTGATGCTGTCGCGCGAGAGCAGCACCACATTGCTGGAGGCCGTCACGGGCTTCGTCTACAGGGAAGCGCGCTTCCAGGACGAGCATCAATACGAGGCGTGGGAGGCACTGTGGACCGATGACGGCGTCTACTGGGTGCCGGCCAACGGTACCGATATCGATCCCGAACGACAGATGTCGATCATTTACGACAATCGTTCCCGCATTGCGCTTCGTGTCAGGCAGTTGCTGACCGGCAAGCACTTTACGCAATCGCCGCAATCGCGGTTGCGGCGGCTGGTGTCCAATGTCGAACTGCTGGACCGGCGGCCGGGCGGCGACATTTCAGTGGGCAGCAACAGCATGATCTTCGAGTCCAACCTGCGTGATGATACGATCTGGGCCGCCCGCAATGAATATCGTCTGCGCCACGTCGATGGCGAGTTGCGGATGGCCTACAAGAAGGTCACCCTGGTCAACAACGAGAAGGCGCTCTACACGCTTTCATTCCTGGTCTGACGGAAACAATCGATGATAGACAAGGGACCTGTTCTGCTCGATTTTGCCGATGGCATCGCGCGGCTGCGGCTCAACCGGCCTGATGCGGCCAACGGCATGAGCGTTGAATTGCTGAGCGCGCTGTGCGACGCCATCATGGTCTGCCATGGCCAGCCGGATCTGCGCGTGCTGCTGCTCAGCGGCGAAGGCACGAATTTCTGTGCCGGCGGCGACGTGCGGGCCTTTGCCTCGAAGGGCGAGAAGTTGCCGGACTACATCCGCCAGGCCACAGCCTATCTGCAGAACGCGGTGATGGGTTTGCTGCGGCTGGAAGCGCCGGTCATCACCTCCGTGCAGGGCTTTGCCGCAGGCGGAGGCGGTTTTGGATTGGTGTGCGCGTCCGACATCGTAATTGCGGCGCAGTCCGCAAAATTTCTGGCTGGTGCGACGCGGGTGGCGATGGCACCTGATGCTGGGGTTTCCGTTACCTTATCGCGGCTGGTCGGCCTGCGCCGGGCGATGTCGATCCTGCTCACCAATCCGGTGATTTCGGCGGCTGAGGCGTTGGATCTCGGTATCGTCTCCAAGGTTGTTGCTGACGACGACTTGGCCGGTTCGTCATTGGCGATGGCGAGGGAATTGGCCGAGGGCGCGCCAAAGGCGCTGGCCGCGACCAAGCGGCTGGTCTGGGCTGGAACCGGCACCAGCATCGAGCAGTGCCTGTCGGAAGAGGCGCGGACCGTATCCGAACTGTCGGGGATGGCCGATGCCCGCGAGGGACTGGCCGCAGTGATCGAACGGCGCAAGCCGAAGTTTACGGGACGCTAGCGCGTGGTGGCCTCCGGCGCACGGCCCTTTGGACGGCTTGACGGTCGCCGCGCCTTTGTCTCGGGTGGCGCGCAAGGGATCGGCGCGGCGATTGTCCAAAGCTTTGCCGGCGCGGGAGCGAAAGTCGTCATTGGCGATATCGATATGGCCGGGGCGTCGGAACTCGCGAAGCGGGTCAAGGCCGTTGCGGTCAAGCTCGACGTCGGCGACACCGCCATGGTCGGGCAGGTCATGTCGGAGCACGGGCCGTTCGACATCATCGTCAACAATGCCGGTATCGATCAGCACGCGTTTTTCACCGACACCACGCCGCACGATTGGTCGAACCTGCTATCGGTCAACCTGGTCTCGGTGCTCGCCTGCACCCACGCGGCGCTGCCCGCGATGCAGGCGGCCGGCTTTGGGCGGATTATCAACATCACCTCGGAGGCTGCGCGGCTGGGGTCGAAGGGTGGTGCGGTCTATTCCGCAGCCAAGGGCGGCGTGATCGCCTTCACCCGGAGCATCGCGCGTGAGAACGCGCGCTACGCCATCACGGCGAACGCGATCGCGCCTGGACCGATCCGCACCCCGATGCTGGAGCAGGCCGTCGCCAAAGGCGGTGAGAAGATTCTCCGCGCCATGACTGACGCAACCTTGCTGCGGCGGCTCGGCGAACCGGACGAGATCGCAGCCGCTGCGCTGTTTCTCGCTTCCGATCAGGCCGGCTACATCACCGGCGAGACGCTCGGCGTCTCCGGCGGCATGGGAATCGGCGGTTGAGATGGCAGGTGCGCCCGACAATTTTCCGGCAACGCCGGTCGACCGTGCGATCGAACGTATCCGCGCGATTTATCGTAACTGGAACCTCCAGACTTCGGTCGCACAGATGCGAAGCGACTGGGATGCTGCCTTTGCAGGCTGCACGGTGCCTGTCACGTGCAGGCCGGTGTCCGCAGATGGTGTCGATGCCGAATGGATCGTGCCCGCGGATGCACCGCAGGACACGGCTATCCTTTATTTCCACGGCGGCGGATTTCGCATTGGTTCGGTCACGTCGCACCGGGACCTGATCGCGCGGATTGCCGAGGCCAGCGGGTACCGGGTGCTCGCGATCAACTATCGCCTGTCGCCGGAGCACCGCTTTCCCGCGGCGCTGGATGATTCCCTGACGGCATATCGTTACATGCTCGGTGAGGGCCTGAAGCCGGAGAACGTGGCGTTTGCAGGCGATTCCGCTGGCGGCAATCTAGTGCTTGCAACCATGTTGGCGTTGCGCGCCCGCGGCGAAGCGCTGCCGGCCGCGGGCGTTTTGATGTCGCCATGGACCGACCTTGCCGCGACCGGCGCGAGCTACGAGAGCCGGGCCAGGGCCGACCCGATCCATCAGCGCACCATGATCCTGGCGCTTACCAGCAACTATCTGGGCGAGGAGGGTGATCCCACCGATCCGCTGGCGTCGCCGTTTCACGCCGATCTCGCCGGCCTGTCACCGCTGCTGATTCAGGCCGGTGACCGCGAAACCGTGCTGGATGATTCGACCATGCTCGCCGAGGCTGCGCGCGTAGCCGGTGTCGACGTCAAGCTCGAAGTCTGGGACAACATGATTCACGTGTTCCAGATGTTTCCGGAGATTGCGCAGGCGCGGGAAGCGATCGCCTCCGCCGCGAAATTCCTGCAGCAACATCTTCACATCCGGCCTGATAGGGCGCCACAATGAACGTCATGCCAGACAACCCACGTAACCAGGTCGAAACCGGGTTTCACTTTTCGGAACAGCCTGACCTTTCCGAGGAACTGCGTATGCTGCGCGAGCAGGTCCGGCGTTTCGTCGAGAAGGAGGTCGTTCCGCATGGCGAGGTCTGGGAACGCGACGGCAAGATCCCGCGGGAGATCTACCGCCGCATGGGCGCGCTCGGTTTCCTCGGCATGCGCCATGAGGCCGCGTATGGCGGCACGGATATGGGACCGCTGGCGTCAGTGGTCTGGGCGGAAGAGCTCGGACGTTCGTCCTTTGGCGGCTTCACCTCATCGGTGCTGGTTCACACCGACATGTCGGCTGTCCACATCACGCTCCGTGGTACGCCGGAGCAAAAGCAAAAATATCTGCCCGCGATCATCCGCGGCGAGACCATCTGCTCGATTGCGGTTACCGAGCCCGACGCTGGTTCCGACGTTGCGGGCCTGAAGACGCGTGCGCGACGGGACGGCGACTATTGGGTCCTCAACGGCTCCAAGATGTTCATCACCAATGCCGTTTATGGCGACATCCTTGTCGTCGCCGCGCGCACCGATCCGAACGCCAAGGGCAGCCGAGGCATCTCACTGTTCATCGTCGAGCGGACCACGCCCGGCATATCCGTGACCAAGCTCGACAAGCACGGCTGGCTTTGCTCCGACACGGCCGAGATCGCATTTCAGGACGTGCGCATTCCGCTCGAGAACCTGCTCGGCGAGGAGAACCGTGGCTTCTACGGCATCATGGAGACGTTTCAGAACGAACGGATCTGCATCGGCGGCATTTGCGCCGGCGAATGCGCCAAGGCGATCGAGCTGACGACGAATTATGTCAAGACGCGGCAGGCCTTCGGCGGGCCGCTGTGGAACCAGCAGGGCGTGCGGCTCAAGCTCGCCATGCTGGCCAGCAAGGCCGCCGCCGCACGGGCGCTGACCTATCACGCCGCCGAACTTGCCGAGGCCGGAAAGCCCTGCGAGCGCGAAGTCTCGATGGTCAAGGCGCTGTCGCCGGAGGTGCTGCACGAAGTCGTGCACGGCTGCCTGCAATTGCATGGCGGCACCGGCTTCATGCGGGGGACGCCGATCGAGCGGATGGTGCGCGATGCCCGGGTGCTGACCATCGGCGGCGGCGCAACCGAGGTCATGCTGGAAGAAGTCGCCAAACGGATGTGAGGGATACCGACCGGCGCCAAAGCGCCGGTCGATGCGGCCGTCAGTTCACCGGCTTGAAGCTCAGCGTGGCGGTTTCCGCCTGCATGATCTGCAGCTTCTGGTTCGAGAAGCGGACACCCGAACCAAAACTGATCGGAGCCATCACGCCGGTTTCGACATTCCTTGTCTTCTCCAGCTCCGAGATGGTGCAGGCCCAGGTGGGCTGCTTGCCGCAGCGCTCGATCGCGCCGATCAGGACTTTTGCCGCGGCGTAGCCGGTCATGGTGTAGCGGTTGATGCCCTTGAACTCGGTTTCCGAGACAAGCGGCCTTGCTTTCTCCAGAAACGCCTTGCCGGCGGGGCTGGCGAACGGTTCGACATAGTCAACGGCATAGATGCCGTCGCCGGCGGGGCCCATCAGTTTCAGCACCGGCTCAATGCGGCCCGGCCAGAAGATGCCTACGGCGGGTTTGATGTTGAGCTTCTCGAGTTCCTTCATCATCGCGATGTTCTCGCCGATGATGCCGCCGGCCAGGAAGACTTCCGCACCGGAATCCTTCAACTGCAGCATGTCGGAAGAGAAGTCCTGCTGGCCCTTCTTGTAATTGCCGCTGTAGACGACCTTGAGCTTTTTGTCCTTGACGACGGTGTCGAAGCCGTCACGTACCGTGATGCCGTAGTCGTCGTCCTGCGTAATCAGGCCCCACTTCTTGCCGGGATTCTTGTCGGCGAGATACTTTACGAGGTGGATGATGCCTTCTTCGTAGGATTGTCCGACCACAAAGACGTTCTTGCGTGGCGGCTCCCACAGGAACTTGACAGGCGCCACATCGATTACGGTGGGAATGCCGGCCTTCTCCAGCACCGGCATCACGGCGATGGATTGCCCCGAGCCGGAGATGCCGAGCATGGCAAACGCCTTGTCGACGTCGATCACCTTCTTGACGCCCTGGATGGTGCGGGCGGTGACGTAACCGTCGTCTTCCAGTACGTATTTGATCTTGCGGCCGTTGATGCCACCGGCATTGTTGGCTTCCGCAATCGCGATCTTGTGGCCGATCGATGCGGCCACGCCGAGCAAGGCCGGCGGACCGGTCAACGGCTCGACGTCGCCGATCACGATTTCAGTATCGGTAATGCCCTGATCGGCTGCCAGTGCCACTCCGGCCGAAAGATACGCACCCGCGAGCAGCAGCGACGCCGTCGCCAGATATTTCATCATGTGTTTCCTCCTGCTGTTATTTTTTCTGGTTAGTAACGAAGCGGCCAATTCACCCACATTCGTCTGACGTCATGCCAGGCGCCGACCAGCCCGCGCGGCTGGAACCGCAGGAACAGGATGATGACGAGGCCGTAGAGCATGCTCTTGAGCTCCTGCGCACCGGTCGTGAACATGGCGTCCATCTGCGCGCTGACCAGGCTGAAGACGAGTCGCGTCGCCTCCGGCAGCAGCACGATCAGGATGGTGCCGAGCACGGCGCCTAGCGCCGAGCCGAGACCGCCAACGATCAGAATCGCCAGCGCCTCGATCGAGAGCAGGAACGGGAAGCCCTCGACACTGACGTACGACAGATAGATTCCGTACAGCGCACCGGACAGACCGGTGATGAAGGCTGAGGTGACGAAAGCGAACAGCTTGTAGGCATGCAGGTTGATGCCCATGACACGCGCGGCGGTGTCGTTGTCGCGGATCGCGACGAAGGCGCGGCCGACGCGACTGCGGCGGATGTTGAGCGTGGCGAACAGCGTCAGGACGGCAAAGCCGAGGCAGAGATAGGTGAAGGCTGCATCGCCATCGAAACTGATCCCGAAAAGCTCCGGCCGCTGAACCGCAATGCCGCGGGCGCCGTTGGTCAGCCACCGCGCTTCCAGAATGACCGTGTTGATAATGAACGAGAATGCCAGGGTGGTGATGGCGAGATACAGGCCTTTCAGCCGAAGCGACGGCGCGCCGACGATCAGGCTGGCGAGCGCCGGCACCACGCCGGCGCCAAGGAAGCCGATCAGTGGATGCATCTGGTATTTCGAAACCAGGATGGCGTAAGCATAGGCGCCGGTGACGAGAAAGCCGACATGGCCCAGCGAGATGAGGCCGGTGTACCCGGTCAGGATGTTCAGTCCGAGCGCTCCGACCACCGTGATCAGGATGATCATCAGGAACGACAGGATGTAGGAGTTGAGCATAAAGGGCGCGACGATGAGCCCAGCCACCAGTACCGCTGACCACAGCCATACCGGCGGCGAATCGACCAGCGTGACCAGTTCGCCATAGGTTTGCTTGAAATCGCCCGTGCGCATCGCCCTAGACCCTCTCGATGTCGCGTTCGCCGAAGATACCGAACGGGCGGATCATCAGCACCACGATGATCATCACAAAGCCGGCGACCTCCTTCATGCCGGAGCCGACATAGCCACCGGCAAGGTTTTCGGTAATGCCGATCAGGAGCCCGCCGAGGCCCGATCCGAGAACGGCGTCAAGGCCGCCCAGGATCGTGGCGGGAAACGCCTTCAGACCGAGCTGGAACATCGCCGGCGAAAGATCGTAGGACAGCGCAAAGAATACGCCGCCGATGCCGGCAATGACGGACGACGCGGCCCAGGCCAGGGCGTGGACCCTGGTGGCGCTGATGCCCATGAGGAGGGCGGTGCGGTCGTCGGCCGCGACGGCGCGCATCGCGACCCCGAGCTTGCTGTAGCGGAAGAACGCCCAGATCGCCGCGAGCAACAGGAGAAGCGTCGCGATGACGGCGATCTGGCCGGTGCGAACGCCGATCGAGCCGATCCGCACGATGGTTCGGCCGAAGCCGACATCCAGGCCGTGCGGATAGGCATCCCAGACAAAGTTGATCGAGGAGCGCAGGATCACGGCCAGCCCAATGGTAACCATGACGGTGGCGAAGACCGGCTCGCCCAGCATCGGCCGCATCACCACCCGCTCGATCACGAGGCCGAGCACGACGGCGGCGACGATAGCGCCGAGCGCAACGACAAACACGTTTCCGCTGACGGAAGTCGAGACGGTCCAGGCAATGTAGGCTGTGATCATGGTCATCTCGCCTTGCGCGAAGTTGACCAGGCCGGTGGATTTGTAGATCACGGCAAAGCCCATCGCGATCAGGCCATAGATCGCGCCGATCGCCAGGCCAGAAATCAGCAGCTGGATCAAATACTGCATCAGTCCTCCGCCTGGTAGATGATGGCGAGTTCGCGCGCGAACTTCTTCTCGATCAGGGCGCGGCGTACCTTTTGCGTGGCCGTCAGCTCACCATCGTCGTGATCGAGTTCTTTTTCCAGGATGGCGAAGCGGCGGATGTTCTCGACGCGCGCAAAGCGCTTGTTGGTCTCGCTGACGATGCGATCGACCAGCTCGTAAACTTCCTCCAGTTGCGAAAGTGACTTGTAGTTGGTGTAGGGCAGGGCCCTGTCGCGCGCCCAGCGGCCGACATTGTCGAAGTCCACCTGGATGATCGCGCCGAGATATTTCCTGGCCTCGCCGACGACGATGGCTTCCTTGATGAATTCGCTGTCCTTCAGGGCATTCTCGATCTCGGAGGGGGCGATGTTCTTGCCGCCGGCGGTGATGATGATTGCCTTCTTGCGGTCGACCACCGTGATCTCGCCATTCTCCATCACTTCGACGATGTCGCCGGTGCGCAGCCAGCCGCCGGGTTCCAGCGTTGCGGTCGAGGCCTTCTCGTCGAGGAAGTAGCCTTTGAAGACGCCGGGATTGCGCAGCAGGATCTCGCCGTCGCTGTCCAGTTTCCATTGGGTGTGGCGCAGGGGCAGGCCGCAGCCGCCGAGCCGGTGGTGGCTTCCGGTCTGGATGAAGGCAACGCCGCCGCTCTCGGTCAGTCCATAGCCCTGCGAAACTGCGCGACCCACGATATCGAAGAACCGCAACGTTTCGGGCGAGATCGAGGCGCCCGCGCACAGCCGGTGGCGGCTGCGGGCGAAGCCGAGATGGCGCTGGATGTTACGGAACAGCAGCACGTAAAGCAGGGCGTAGCTCAATCGGTCGTACCAATTGGTGGTGCCGGCCTGCCGACGGTCCGACAATTTACGGCCCCAGGCCATGCAGGCCTTGACGAAGCGCTGGCGCAATCGACCGCTTTCGCCAAGGCGGAACAGGAAACCCTGCTGCAGCTTTTCGTAGATTCGGGGAACGCCGACGAAGAAGGTCGGCGCAATCTCACGGATATTGAGCGCGACAGTGTCGATCGATTCCGCAAAGCTGACGGCGCCGCCAAGCACCAGGTGCGTCACCTCGCCGTAGCAGCGCTCAGCGACATGGCACAATGGCAGGTAGCTTACCGCCTCGAACGGCTTGTCGGCGATGCCGACCGCTTCGGCATAGATGTAGGCGGCATAGACCAGATTTCGGTGCGTGAGCATTGCACCCTTGGGCGGACCGGTCGTGCCTGATGTGTAGACCAGGATCGAAACGTCGTCGGGCGAGGCCTGCGAAATCAGGCGATCCAGGGTCGCATTGGCGTCAGGGTTCTCGAGCGCATAGGCCCTTCCAAGCTGGCAGAGCTTCTCGAACGACATCAACTGCGATTGCCGGTACTGGCGCAGCCCTTTCATGTCGATGCAAACGATCGCCTCGAGCGCGGGCAGGCCGTCATTGTTTGCCAGTGCATCCAGCACCTTGTCGGTCTGCTCCTGGTCGCCGGTGACGACGACGCGCGCGCCGGAGTGACGGACGATGTATTGCAGTTCGACCCAGGGATTGGTCGGGTAGATGCCGACCGCTATCGCGCCGATCATCTGGACGCCGAGATCGGCATAGAACCACTCCGGCGTATTCTCGCCGGCGATGGCGACCCGATCGCCCGGCTTGAGCCCGAGCGAGAGCAGGCCGAGCGCCACGGCGCGAGCCGTCTCGTAATAATGGCTCCAGGAATAGGGATTCCAGATGCCGTATTCCTTTTCGCGCAGCGCCAGCGCATCGCCATGCATCGCGGCGCGCCGGCGCAGCAATTGCGGGATGGTGATCTCGGCGCTCTGCAGCGCGGCGCGTAGCGAATCCGCGTCGGTCACGGACGACGCACGGGCCGGAGCCGTTTCGACATGCCGATGTTCGGTTCGCAGCGTATCGATGGCCGACATCACGCGTTCACCCGTGCTGCGGTTTCCGTACGATGGCCGCCGAGATAGGCTTCCGTCACGGCCGGATCGTGCCGGATCTCGGCGGGCGTCCCCTCGGCGATCTTGCGGCCGAAATTCAGGACATGAACGCGATCGGAGATATCCATCACGATTCGCATTTCATGCTCGATCATCAGGACGGTGATGCCGAGCTCGTCACGGATATCGAGCACGAAGCGGGCGATGTCTTCGGTCTCTTCTTGATTCATGCCCGACACCATTTCATCGAGCAGCAGCAGTTTCGGCACGCAGGCGAGCGCCCGGGCCAGCTCGACGCGCTTCTGTTGGCCGTAGGAGAGGGTGCCGACCACGGCGTCGCGGATGTGCTCGATCTCGAGGAACTCGATGATGTGCTCTACTCGCTGGCGCGCCGCGATTTCCTCGCGCCGCGTACGGCCGAAGAAGATCACGGCATCGAGTACATTGGAGCGCAGATGGGAATGCCGCCCGGTCAGGATGTTCTCGACCACGGTGCCGTGCTTGAAGAGGGCGAGATTCTGAAACGTCCGCCCGATCCCGATCGCGGCGAACCGGGAAGGCGGTATGGTTGCGAGATCGATCCCGGCGAACTCGATGCGTCCGCCGCTTGGCCGCAACACGCCGGAGATCATGTTGAACAGCGTCGTCTTGCCGGCGCCGTTCGGGCCGATCACGCTGCAGATTTCTCCTGCGTTGACGGAAAGGCTTACATCGGCGACCGCCTGCAGGCCGCCAAAACGCTTGCCGAGGTTTTCGACCTTGAGCAGCGCGGTCATGACAGCCACCGTTTGCGTCGCTTGTAATGCTTGACATCGCGCAGGCTCTTGCGTCCTGAATTGGAGACGCCCAGATAGAATTCCTGCACATCCTCGTTCGCGGCGAGCTTTTTCGCGGTGCCGTCCAGCACCACGCGGCCCGTTTCGAGGATGTAGCCGTAGTCGGCGATATCGAGCGCGCGTTGCGCGTTCTGTTCGACCAGCAAAACCGTCATCTTCATTTCGTCGCGCAGCCTCGCGATCACCTCATAGATGCGATCGATGATCAAAGGCGCGAGGCCGAGCGACGGCTCGTCAAGCGCCAGTAGCACGGGATCGGTCATCAATGCGCGGCCGATTGCCAGCATCTGCTGCTCTCCGCCGGACATGTAGCCGGCGATCTGGTCGCGGCGCTCGAACAGGCGCGGAAACAATGCGAACACCTTTTCGCGGCGCTCGCGCGCTTCCGACGTGGTCTTGGTATAGCCGCCCATCTGCAGGTTTTCGTCGATGGTCAGCGCCGGAAACACGCGACGGCCCTCCGGCACCTGCACGATACCGCGCCGTACCAGCTCGTCCGGTGCAAGGCGATGCACTTCCTCGTTCTGGAAGCGGATCGTGCCGTTTTCGATCATGCCTTCCTCGGTATACAGAATGCCCGACATGGCCTTCAGAAGCGTAGATTTGCCGGCCCCGTTGGAGCCGAGCAAGGCGACGATGCCGCCTTCGGGAACGGCGATGCTGACGTCGCGGATTGCCTCGATGGCGTTGTCGTAGACGATACGGATGTTGCGGAATTCAAGCAGGCAGGACGGATCGGGTACCGCCTGTGCGTCTCCGATCGTTGGCTGCATCTGAATTGTTGTTGGCATTGCGCTCACACCAGGCTTGCCTGGGGCACGCGCGACCGCTGTCCCAGGATTGCGTCGGTGACAATCTTCGCGGTCTCGGCGCAGGCCTGCGTGCCGCCATTGCCATATTGCTTGACGGCGTCGCCGACGCACCAGAGGCCATCGATGCCTGTCTCTCGCGGAAGGTCGTATCCGGCGCAACTGCGCTGGGCCGGCCAGTCGTCGCGCATGACACGGATCGACAGGATCCTGGCCTGGGCAAAGTTCGGAAATTGTTCGCGCAAATCCATCAGCGCAAATTCGACTTCGGCATCGGAGTCGAAATCACCAAGCGCGGGGATCGGCACGGCGTAGGCGACATAAAGATGCCAACCGGGTGGAGCAAGCTCGGGGCAGGTGGCTGTGAGGTTCGCCATGTTGCAGAGCCGCCGCGTCTTGCCGAAGGTCACGATGCCGGGATGGGTGATCAGCGGCTCCCGGCTTGCGATGTTGATGACGATGTTGGCGGCCGGCCGCATTCCGGTGTGCACCTGTGCGACATAGGCAGGCGGGAAGGCTGCTTCACCCGCGAGCGCTACGGTCGCCTTGGGGCCGGCGTTGCTGATGACGAGGCCGGTCTCGATCCTCGCCCGTTGACCATCGCGCAGCACGGTCACGCCATCGACGCGGCCGTCTGCCGTGTGGATCTGCACGGCCGGTGTTGAAAGCCAGATGTCGCCGTTGCGCTTGATGGCGGTTGCCAGCGCATTCCAGCCCCCGATCGTGCCTTGCGGGCAAAAGCCGAAGCGCTTGAAGGCGCCCTTGCTGGTGAAATAGGTCAGGAACGCGCGCGCCGGCAGTTCGGCGGCGTTGCAGGCAAAGATCGCCGCGCAGAGATTGCGGAAGATCGCGTGCACGGAAGCGTTGCTGGTATAGGTCTTGAGCCAGTCCTCGGTCGATTGCCGGCCATCGGGAAGATTGCCCGATCGCGCGTCGGCGAATTTCTCCAGGATGCGGGAGGCCTGTTTGGTCAGCTGCCCGAGCAGCAGGGACCAGCCACCACGACCGACATCGATCAGCTTGCCGTCGATGAAGAACGAACTGGCCGGCTCCGGCATGCGGATATCGAGTGGTGCGCCGACCGTATTGAAGGTTTCTTCGAAGACTCCGCCGAGTTCGATCGCGATTGCGCCGATGTTGACGGTGAAGCCGTCGATCTGTTCGGTTGACGCGCGGCCGCCTATGCGGGCCTTGTCGTCGTCGACGACGAGGGTGTGCATGCCGGCATGGCTAAGCCGCGCGGCAGCGCAAAGGCCACCCGCACCGGCACCAATGACGACAGCGTCAACCCTTTGATCAGCCACCGATTCCTCCCGAAAGCCAGCGGTTGAACCCGCATTAGCGCCTTGTGTGATTGAGCGGACCATAATATAATCCGACCGGTCGTTCAAATTATTTTTTAGCCGTTCTAAGCGCGCGTGCCGGCGGAATCGGCTAGAGCATCGACCGCTTGCGCTGGATCATCGCGGGGCGGACCGCGATGGTAATGTGCTCGCGGCGGATTCGTTGTCCTGGCCTTGTGGATGGGAACGGCGAATGGAAGTGAAAGACGGTCATGGCGCGGACGCGTTCTGAAAACTACGACGATATCCAGCGCGGCATCTTGAGCGCGGCCTGCGGCCTTTTTGCCAGGCAGGGCTACACGCGGGCCTCGATCGCGGACTTGGCCGATGCCTGCAAGCTCTCGCGTGGCGCGCTCTATCATTATTTCGATTCCAAGGAAGCGATCCTCTACGCGATCCTTGATGCGCATATCCGCCAGATGATCGTCGACGTCGAGGCCGCGATGGCCAGTCAGCCGACGGCGCTTGGCCAGTTCCGCGCCGCGATCAGGGCAATTGTCGCGTTGAATGCGCGGTCATCGGACGAACAGCGCCTGATCCTCAACGACTTGGCGTTCCTGAGTGAAACCGAGCAGACCGCAATGAAGGCGCTGCAGCGGCAGCTCGTGGATATCGTGACCGATCTTCTGATCCGCCTCGACCAGGAAAACAAGATCATTAAGCGCACCAGGAAGATCTACACGATGATGCTGTTCGGCATCTTGAACTTCAGCCATACTTGGTACGATCCCAAGGGTGGCATCGAGCCGCAGGAATTTGCGGATATGGTGGTGGATCAATTTCTTTATGGCTTCGCAGCAACGCCGCGCAGCGAGGAGCGGGAAACGACGCCGCGCCGTCGCCTGACCAGTTGATTCCGCGTCTCCTGCATATTGGCTGCACTTTCATTCTTGAAGCCTATAACCGTACCAATGGCGCCGACTGATAAGGAAATCAAACGAAGCTCGTCAGGGCCCGGCATGTTCCATAGCATCCGATCTCCGAATTCAGCAGATTGCCGCGCATTCCTCGCGCTGATCGCTTTGTGACGGTACCTCTCGTCGCCCAGTCCTGCGACTCACACACTCTCTCGTTCGCCGCAGTGGTTGCCTATTGGAAGCCATGGACAGGCGACGCCGACGGCAGCTCCTGCCGCCAGGACATTTTGCATATCATGGCAGTCAGGCCTCTCATCGCAACGAGTTGGAGCAGTTTTTCCTCGTGGAGATTGCTCGTTGCTTCGAGAAGCCCAGAGGTGAAGCAATATCATATGGAGCCTTCGGCAAATGTCTGGCCAACCATAATCAGCGTTCGCCACCTCGCGAAGCCTCGCATCGCTCTCTGAACGTTCAGTCGCAGGCGCTCGCCTGCGGACAATAAGTCTCCACAAAGCGCTCTCCAAAAAAATCCCGCAGCGTTCGCCTGCGATTGTTGCAAATTGATCGAACGATCGATATAATAGTGAGACGCGCGACAAATGTCAAAGAGAGCGCACCTGCGGGAGACCCCATGAGCGAACGAAAAAGCATAAACATTCCAGGATTCAAGCACGTCAATCCGATCCCGAACGCCAGCATGATCGGCAATCTCTTGATGTCGGGCCTCGTGGTTGGCGTCGATAGCGAGACAAACAAACTCCCGCCTGACCTGAAGCAGCAATGCCTGAATATGTTTGGCCACGTACGCAGCATCGTCGAGGCCGGTGGTTGTACGATGGACGACATCATCAAGATCACCGTCTGGCTGAAGGATCCTGCCGACCGCACATTTCTGAATGAGCAATGGCTGAAGCTGTTTCCAAATCCGGAAACCCGTCCTGCGCGCCAGGCGCTGCCTCATCTCGGGGGCGGCGATGCGCTGATCCTCTGTGACATCGTTGCGGTCCGTAGTTGATTGGCTGCTGTAAAATCGGAAAACTGAAATGCAAAAGTATCAGACGTTCCATCGCAATCCGAAGTCGCCCCAGCCGTTGGCGCCCGCCGGTACTTGCGATAGCCAGTTCCACGTTTTTGGTCCTGTCGATAAGTACCCGATCCGTCCGGCGGCGGTCTATTGCACGCCCGAAGCCACCATCGAAGCGGCGCTCAATCTGCATCGAACGCTCGGGATAAAGCGTGGGGTGATCGTGCAGTCCTCCGCCTACGGCATGGACTTCCGAATCCTCTACGATGCGCTCGCGATTGCCGGTCCGAACTATCAGGCCTGCGTGGTGATTGACGATAGCGTCAGCGACAAGGAGTTGCAGAGGCTGCACGATGCTGGCGTTCGCGGTGCTCGATTCAATTTTTGGAAAGTGCTGAACCTGGTACCAACGCCCGAGCAGTTCAAGCGCTCGATCGCGCGCATCGAGGCCCTGGGCTGGTACGCCAAGCTGCATATGCCGGTCGATGAAATGATCGAGATGCAGGAATTATTCCATCCACTGAAGCTCAATGTGGTGATGGACCATTTCGGTCGGCCCGAGTTCGATCGCGGTGTCGGGCACCCATCCATCAAGTTCATCAATGACCTCCTGAAGAAGGGCAGCTGGTGGATGATGCTGTCCAACGGCGACCGGTGGTCGGTCAAAGGAAAGCCGTGGGACGACGCCGTCGAATTTGCCAAGACCTACATCGGTGCGGCGCCTGATCGCATGATTTGGGGCTCCGACTGGCCGCATCCGCTGATTCCCATAGAGGAGCCCGCGAAGGATGATGGCGAGTTGATCGAGCTTGCCTATCGATATGCCGACAACGACACGCTTCGGAAGAAAATTCTGGTCGAGAACCCGGCCAAGCTATTTGGCTTCAAGGACTAAGGAAAAACCATGGATCTCGGTATCAAGGGCCGTAAGGCTATTATCTGCGCTTCCTCGCAGGGGCTCGGTAAAGCCTGCGCGACGTCGCTCGCGGGCGAGGGGTGCGACGTAGTCATCAACGGTCGCACAGAAGCGAAGCTGCTGGCGACGGCAAAGGAAATTGAAGGGCTCACTGGCGCAAAGGTCACACCAGTCGTCGCGGACATCAATACGGAGGAGGGGCGTGCAAAATTGCTCGCTGCCAGCCCCCGGGCCGACATCCTCGTCAACAACAATGCCGGTCCATCGCCCGGCAAACTCGATGATTGGGATCACGCCGCCTGGATGCCGGCGCTCGAATCCAATCTGCTTGCTGCGGCCCTTTTGATCCGCGGCGTCATTCCTGGCATGAGGGAGCGGAAGTTCGGCCGGGTCGTGAATATTACCTCGGCCATGGTGAAGTCACCGTACCCCGAGATGGGTTTGTCGACAGCTGCCCGCGCCGGCCTCAGCGCGCTCAGCAAGTCGATCTCGCGGCAGGTGGCACCCGACAATGTGACGTTGAACAATATCCTGCCTTACCGCATAGACACCGACAGGCAGAGGTTCTTTACGCAGCGGCTGGCAGATCAGGAAGGTATTCCCTTCGAGGAAGCGCGCCGTAAAATCGGAGAGACCGTTGCTGCCCAGCGCATGGGGACACCCAAGGAATTTGGCGACGCTTGCGCCTTTCTGTGCAGTGTGCAGGCGAGCTTTATTTCAGGACAAAACCTGCAGATCGATGGGGCCTCATATTTCGGGCTGATCTGACCTGGTGTGGCTTGATCCTGCCGCGATGCGGCGGCTGAAGTGCCGCTTTGTTCACTTCAGCTCCGCGGGCGCGCCGAAAACCGTGGCTCGTCATAGGAAACGCGCCGCGCGGAAGGCCTCGGGACTGAGCGCCGCGGTTTGTTATTGCGGGGAATTCCCTTCGGTACGGGCGCCTGCAGTCCGGCTCGCAAGAACGGCAGCAGATGCTCGAATGCGTAATCCACGTCGTGGAAATCGCATTGTCCTTCCGAGAGATCATAGATCCGGCCCGGATTGTTCAGCGTATGGGTGATGATGCAAAGCAAGCAGTGCAGCCGCCAAAAGATGTTTTCGAGGTCGAGCTCCGGCAAGGCGAGCTTCAGCGCTAAAATGAAATGCCGCTGAAACTCGTCGAAGAATTCCCGCATCATTTCGCGTGCGATCTCGCTGTTGTCGCTACCGATCCGAGATACGAGCCGCATGAAGTGGTCGGCACGCGGCTTGCGCTGCAAGCTGTCGCGAAATGATGGAAGAAAGTAGCCGCGCAACAAATCGTCGAGATTGGGTACCGGATTGGCGTCCATCGCGGCTTGAATAAGATCGTGTCTCTGCTTGTTCAGAGGCGCCGCCTTGTGTTCGAAGATGGCGCGCAGCAAACCCTCCTTATTGCCGAAATGGTAGTTGATCAACGATATGCTGACATTGGCATTTGCCATGATCTTGCGCAGAGAAGCGCCTTCATAGCCAGCATCAGCGAACAATTCCTCCGCCGCCTCAATGATTCTCACGCGCGTCTTGTCGCCGGATTGGTTGCGACCGTCCTCCTTCGTTGTTCTCGATTTGGCGGTCGCCGCCTTTGCCGCGCCCCGGCTTGCCCGAACGGCCATGTGAAAGGAACCTTTGCGTAATCACACCGCGAGAGAGCGATGAATATTGAACGATCGATTGATATAGCATTCGCGTCGGCGGTGCTACACCATGCCGCCGCCCGGCTGCGCCGGACCCGTCGATACCGTGATCTTTTCGGACTTGCAATTATATCGTTCGATCGATATAAAACATTTCGCAGTTACGACTAGCTGACAGAATGTACGCACAAGCGGCAAAAGCTTGGCTGTAGCGGCCGCTGGATTGCAGCTGGCCATGGGTCGAGGAGACGGGGATGGGCCAAGCGAACCGCACGGCGTGCGTTGGCGAAGTACTGACGGAGCGGCGGCCATTCATCCGCCTTGCAGGCGTTGCAAAAACGTATCCCTCGCGCGGCGGACCTGTCGTCGACGCCGTCGAGGAGGTTACCGTTGATATAGCGCGCAGCGAATTTACCTCGATCGTTGGTCCGTCGGGTTGCGGAAAGACGACGCTGCTCAACATGATCGGGGGATTGCTGCCGACAAGCCGCGGCCGCATCTCCTATGAGGGGCTCGAAGCTGGCCGTAAACGGCCCGCTCTCGGTATGGTGTTCCAGGACGCGGTATTGCTGCCGTGGCGGACCGTGTTCGAAAATGTTTGTCTGCCTATCGAGATGCTGCCACTCGATCGTGCGCAGGGAGAGGCGAGGGCGCGCGAATTGATCGAGCTGGTCGGCCTCAAGGGGTTCGAAAACCGATATCCGAACGAGCTGTCCGGCGGAATGCAACAGCGTGCCTCGATCGCGCGCGCGCTGGTGAATGACCCGAAACTGCTGCTGATGGACGAACCGTTCGGAGCACTTGATGCGATGACGCGCGAAAACATGTCGCTGGAACTGCAGCGCATATGGTCGAGCAGTCGGAAAACCGTTCTATTCATCACGCACTCCATCGCCGAATCCGTTTTTCTGTCGGATCGGGTGCTGGTAATGACGGCTCGTCCCTCGCGTGTACGCGAAATCATCGATGTAGACCTTCCGCGGCCGCGCACTCTCGAAATGACCACGTCGGACGCCTTCACGCGCTACATCGCCCACATTCGAAGTCTGCTGTCCGCGACGTCGGCGCTGTGATGAGCATGCAGATGTCCCAATCAGATCTTTCGACCTCCCGGCCTGTGTCCGTTCTTACCAGGGCCAGCCCGATGCGCTACCTCGCTCGCTGGTTCGACCTCGGTGGCATCCTGTCGATCGCTCTGTTCGTGGTACTGATCGGGAGCTGGCAGCTTTCGGTACGCAGCGGCCTGCTGCCGGCATTCGTGCTGCCGGCGCCGACCGATGTTGCGACCCGGGTATTTGCCGACGCATTCGACAGGACGGTTCTCTTCGACTGCGCCTACACGTTGACCGAAATCATCGTAGGCTTTCTGATCGCCGCGGTCCTTGGTATCGCGCTCGGCGCGGCCATAGCCCTGGTACCGCTGGTCGATCGCGTGCTCTCACCCTACATCGTCGCGCTGCAAACCATACCGAAGGTCGCGATCGCGCCCGTGCTGATCATTTGGTTTGGATTCGGCATCGAATCGAAAATCGTGATCGTCGCCCTGATCGCCCTGTTCCCAATCTTGGTCAACGTTGTGCTGGGTTTCCGCAGCATCGATCCGCGCCAGGTCGTGCTGATGCGTGTGCTCGATGCATCGGCGTGGCAGATTTTCCGCAAGGTCCGGATTCCCAATGCGCTGCCATCGATCATGGCTGGAATGTACATAGCCATGATTTTCTCGGTAATCGGGGCTGTGGTGGGCGAATTCCTCGGCTCGCCACACGGGCTTGGTGCGCAAATCATGCAGCGGCAAGCAGCCATGGACGTCGTCGGCGTCTATTCGGTCCTGGTCATTCTGACATTCATTGGGGTTCTGCTCAATTCAGCCGTGAAGCTAACGTCGCGGAAACTGGTGTTCTGGGGCAACGCAGAAGAGCCAAGCGGTCTTTAACCGCGCATCCGAAGCAAGAATGACAGCCAAAACAGGGGAGGCACCATTGAGATTGTCGAAACTCGTATCATTCGCTGCCAGTGTACTTTGCTGCGCAAGCGTCCTTGGCGTGGGGTCGATCGGTCCAGCACAGGCGCAGAAAAAGTTCGTTGTGCAGGGCGGCGCACCCGTACCCTATACGGGGTTCCTCTCGCTGTATGTCGGACAGCAGGCAGGCTTCTTCAAGGAAGAAGGCCTCGACGTCGAGGTCCGATACGCCTCTGGCGCGCCACAGGGCACCCAGATCGCAGCCGCAGATCAGGCCGACGTCGCTGTGGTAACGGTCGAGCCTTTGATCAACGGCTATGACAAGGGCATTCGCGGCAAGGTATTCAGTCGCATCAATAACGAGCTGATCTACTACATCGCCGTTCCCGAGGATTCGCCGATCAAATCGGTCGCGGATCTGAAAGGCAAGAAGATTGGCGTGGCCAGCTTCGGCAGCGCCGCAGTGCCCGTCGTGCGCTCCATCCTGCGAGCGGGCGGGGTCGAGCCGCAGTCCGATACGATCCTGCCGGTGGGCGTGATGGATCAAGCCATGGCTGCGCTTCGCTCGGGCAGCGTGGAGGCGCTGGGCCTCTACGACGGGATTTATTTCGCGCTGGAACGCGCCGGCGTAAAACTGCGGTATTTCAAGCATCCGTCGCTGGCGAATTTCGGAAACACCGGCCTGTTTGCTTCGGACGAGACGATCAAGAAAAAGAAGGATGATCTCTGCAAGTTCGGGCGCGCCTTTGCCAAGGCTACTCTGTTTTCAATAACGAATCCTGAAGCGGCCGTGCGCTTGTACTGGAAAGCGGTTCCTGCCGCTCGCCGTGGTGCCGACGATGTGGAAGCCTTGAAGAATGGTCTCACCGAAGTCGCACCAATGCTCAAGGTTTTCGACCTCGGCTTTCCGCCGGCCAAGAAATATGGCTCGATCGATCGTGTCGCTTTCGAGAAGTACATGGAGTTGAACAAGCAGGAGGGCGTGATCACGTCGATCCCACCCGTCGATGCGATCACCACGAACGACTTCATCGACTGCATCAACAGTTTCGACGGCGAGGTCGTACGCAAGATGGCACGCGAGTGGAAGTCTTGAGCTTGTCGCCCCGTGCCGTTCCGCATTTTCATCCGGAGTAATCTAATTGGATCTCGGCATCAATGATCGCATCGCGCTGGTGTGCGGCGGAAGCAAGGGTTTGGGACGGGGCTGCGCTTTGGCCCTGGCTCAGGCGAAGGTGAATGTCTTCATCGTCGCGCGTAACCCGGATCCGATACGAGAAACCGTCCGCGTCCTTCGCGAACAGACCGGAAGTTACGTCGCCGGCGTGGTCGCAGATGTGACGACCTCGGAAGGACGGGAGCGGGCTCTCGAAGCGTGCCCGGCGCCCGATATCCTTGTCACCAATGCGGCTGGTCCGCCGCCTGGCGACTTCAGGGACTGGACGCGAGACAATTGGATCGCGGCCATCGACGCCAACATGTTGGCGCCGATAGAGTTGATCAAGAGTACGATCGATTCGATGATTGGAAAGAAATTCGGGCGCATCATCAACATAACGTCGAGTGCCGTGAAGGCACCAATCGACGTGCTTGGTCTCTCGAACGGCGCCCGCACCGGCCTGACCGGGTTTGTCGCTGGCCTTGCCCGAAGTACGGCCGTCCATAACGTCACGATAAACAATCTGCTGCCCGGATCGTTCGACACCGACCGGCTGACTGGCATCATGCAGATGCTGGCGAAGGCCAGATCTCAACCGATGGACAAGGTGCGCAGCGACCTCATTGCGGCGGTACCTGCTGGTCGGTTCGGCGACCCCGAGGAATTCGGCGCCGCTTGCGCTTTTCTCGCAAGTGCCAAGGCTGGCTTCATCACGGGTCAGAATCTGTTGCTGGACGGTGGTGCGTTTCCCGGGACACTCTAGACGAGGCGTCTCATCACCCCGCCCGCCGCAAAGGTAGACTCATGCCCACCTACGTAATCTTCGACGTCGAAATACGAGATATGGCCCGCTATCAGGATTTCATGAATGGGGTGAAGCCGGCGATCGAGGCCGCCGGCGCGCGCTATCTGGCACGCGGCGGCCCGCATACCGTTCACGAAGGCGACGATTGGAAGCCGCGCCGGATCGTGTTGCTGGAGTTCCCTTCCACCGAAGCATGGACCACATTCTATAATGGCCCGATCTATACCGGGCTCAAGAGCATCAGGGACGAGTGCAGTAGCGCCCGGCTGGTCTCTTTCGAGGGAATAGCATGACCGGCTGCTGCATTTCGCATTGTTGGTCGTATCAGGAACCTTTGGATTGTGCCGAGCCGCCCGCATCGGAGAGGCAATGACCGTCGCCATCGGAAAAATCTCGCTCGAAGACAAATACGTGCTCGACAACGGTCGGGTTTACCTCTCCGGCATCCAGGCGCTGGTGCGCCTACCAATGATCCAGCGTCGCCGCGATCTTGCCGCCGGACTGAATACCGCTGGCTTCATCTCCGGCTATCGTGGCTCGCCGCTTGGCGTCTACGACAATGCGTTGTGGCAGGCAAAGAAGTTCCTTGCCGCTAACGAAATCCGTTTTCAACCGGGCCTCAACGAAGACCTGGCCGTCACGTCGGTATGGGGTAGCCAACAAGTCAACTTGTTTCCCGGCGCGAATTTCGATGGCGTGTTCGGTATCTGGTATGGCAAGGGTCCCGGCGTCGATCGTTCGGTCGATGCGCTGAAGCATGCCAACACCGCCGGTACTTCGGCCTTTGGCGGCGTGCTGGCGTTGGCGGGCGACGATCACGGCTGCCAGTCGTCAACGCTCGCCCATCAGAGCGAGCAGGTCTATGCCGCCGCGATGATGCCGATTCTCAATCCGGCGACGGTCCAGGAATATCTCGATTTCGGCCTCTATGGTTTTGCGATGTCGCGCTTCTCGGGCTGCTGGGTTGGCTTCAAGGCGATCTCGGAAGCGGTCGAAAGCTCGGCCTCCGTCTATGTCGACAACGACAGGGTCCGGATTGCAATCCCGACCGATTTCGAGATGCCGGCGGACGGGCTGCATATCCGCTGGCCGGATCCGCCGCTCGCGGCCGAAGCCAGACTGCACGGCCCCAAAATGCAGGCCGTCGCCGCCTTCGCGCGCGCCAATCCTCTCGATCGTGTCGTCATGAATTCGACGCAGGCGCGGCTCGGCATCATGACAACCGGCAAGGCGTATCTCGACGTCCGGCAGGCGCTTGCTGATTTGGGAATCTCCGAGGCCGCGGCGGGCGATCTTGGCCTGCGAATCTACAAGGTCGGCCTGACATGGCCACTGGAACGCGAGGGTGCCCTGCGCTTTGCGGCCGGATTGAAGGACGTCCTCGTCGTCGAGGAGAAGCGCGGCTTTATCGAGGATCAGCTCGTCAAGCTGTTGTACAATCTCGAAGCCACTCAGCGCCCCTCTGTGGTTGGCAAGACCGACGAGACCGGCAAGCCGTTGTTGCCGAGCCAAGGCGAGTTGTCCCCGACGATCGTGGCGCATGCGATCGTTGCGCGGCTGAAGCGGCTCGGTGTCGTCAGTCAAGGGTTCGAGCAACGTCTATCGCGTCTCGACTCGTTCGAGCAGATCGCGCTCACCCCGACTTCGAACACACAGCGTACGCCGTTCTTCTGTTCGGGCTGCCCGCACAACACGTCGACCCAGGTGCCTGAGGGTTCCCGGGCCATGGCCGGAATAGGCTGTCATGGTATGGTGCTGGGTATTCCCGCGCGCCGCACCGACACCATCACGCATATGGGGGCCGAAGGCACCAACTGGATCGGCCAGGCGCCGTTCACCAAAGAAAAGCATGTATTCCAGAATCTCGGCGACGGCACTTACACGCATTCAGGTCTGCTGGCGATTCGCGCCGCCCGGGCGGCAGGCGTCAACATCACCTACAAGATACTCTACAATGATGCGGTAGCGATGACCGGCGGTCAGTCGGCCGAGGGCGGCTTTTCCGTCGACCAGATCGCGGCGCAGATGCTGGCCGAGGGGGCGACTCGCGTCGTCGTCGTGTCCGATGAGCCGGAGAAGTATCGGCCCGGCCAGTTCCCGGCCGTCATCGACATTCATCATCGCCGCGAACTCGATCGCATCCAGCGGGAACTGCGCGAGGTCAGGGGCCTGTCGGTGCTGGTCTACGACCAGACCTGCGCCGCCGAAAAGCGACGCCGCCGCAAGCGCGGTCTCTATCCCGATCCGCCGAAGCGCGTCTTCATCAACGACCTCGTCTGCGAAGGCTGCGGCGACTGCTCGGAAGCGTCGAACTGCGTCTCCGTAAAGCCGCTGGAGACCGAGTTCGGCCGCAAGCGCGAGATCGATCAGTCCAATTGTAACAAGGACTATTCCTGCACCAACGGGTTTTGCCCGAGTTTCGTCACGGTCGAGAACGGTTCTCTGCGAAAACTCGAGGCGCAGGCAAGCACGGCTATCGACAATCCGTTCGCGAAATTGCCGTTGCCCGAACCGAGGCCGTTGCTTGAACCCTTCTCGATGCTCGTCACCGGCATCGGCGGCACCGGCGTCATAACCATCGGAGCGTTGCTGGGAATGGCGGCGCATCTCGAAGGGAAGGGCTGCACGGTGTTGGATTTCACCGGCCTGTCCCAGAAGAACGGCGCAGTCATGAGCCATGTGCGGATCGCCGCGACGCCGGCGGACCTCGCGGCCGTACGCATCGCCCCCGGCGGCGCAGACCTGTTGCTCGGTTGCGACATGGTGGTGGCCGCCAGCCCGTTGGCATTGTCCCGCCTCGAGAGCGGGGTGACGCGCGCGGTGGTGAATGACGATTTGCAGCCGACTGCAAGCTTCGTCGGTAATACCGACATCGATTTCGAGACGGCCGCCATGAAACGGTCGTTGAAGCAAATGGTCGGCGACAGGAGCATCGACTTCGTCGATGCCACGCAGATTGCCACCGCTCTGATGGGCGATTCGATCGCCACCAATCTGTTCATGCTCGGCTTTGCGTTCCAGAAGAGCCTGGTGCCATTGTCGCTCGAGGCGATTGAACAAGCGATCGAGCTGAATGGCGCGGCCGTCGAGATGAACAAGCGCGCTTTAGCCTGGGGCCGGCTCGCGGTCCACGATCCAGATGAGGTCGCCAAGGCCGTGCGGCCCTTGGCGCGACCCGCACTCGTCGTCAAGACGCCCGCAGACCTGATCGAGACCCGCGCGAAATTTCTGCTCGGCTATCAGAACGCGGCCTACGCCCAACGCTATCTTGACATCGTCGCGGGCATCGGCCGCGCGGAATCTGCGCGTGTGCCGAACCGCAGCGGGTTGCGGGACGCAGTAGCGGCCAATTTGTTCAAGCTAATGGCCTACAAGGATGAGTACGAAGTGGCCCGCCTTTACACCGATGGCAGCTTTCGCGAGAAGCTTGCGCGCCAGTTCGAGGGCAGCTATTCGCTGAAGGTGCATCTAGCGCCGCCATTGTTCGCCAAACGCGATGCCGTCACTGGTCGCCTCAAGAAGCGCGCCTTCGGCCCCTGGATGTTCAAGGCGTTCAGCATACTCGCCGGCCTGAAGGGCCTTCGGGGTACGGCATTCGATGTATTCGGCTACACCGAGGAACGCCGCACCGAGCGGCGGCTGATCGAGGACTACGTGTTACTGCTCGATGAAGTCACGCGCAATCTCACCCCCGAGAACCACAATATTGCAGTCCAACTCGCGATGGTTCCGGAGCAGATCCGCGGCTTCGGACACGTCAAGGAAAAGAACCTCTCCCGCGCCAAGGCAAATGAATCTGCTCTGCTTGAGATGTTTCGCAGCAAGCCCGGGCAGTTTGCAAGCGCGGCCGAGTAATGGTCGGGAAAATCCGGCAGAAAGGGAATTCCATGAAAAAAGGTTACTGGATCGGACGAATCGACGTCCATAATTCCGACGGTTATCAGGAATACGTCGCGCAGAATGCCGCGGTGTTTGCCAAGTATGGCGCAAAATTCCTCGTTCGTGGCGGAAAGCATGAGGCCGTCGAGGGAGTTTCGCGGTCCCGGAACGTCGTTATCGAATTTGAAAATTACGAAACGGCGTTGGCCTGCTATCGGTCGCCGGAATATACCCGGCTTGTTCAGATTAGATCACCGCACGCCACCAACGACCTGATCATCATCGAAGGTTATGACGGCCCTCAGCCCGTGTAGTGGTTTGAGTGCAATCTCACCGACGAGCGCAATGATACTGCGCTGACGGAAACGCGAGGCTCGTGCGCATGCCCGGCGTCGTTCCATGCCGCGCTGCCAAGCTTGCCGATGCCGGCGCTTAGTCACGCTTTTCCAGTCGCGGCCGCGGTCCTTCGGTGAGACAAAACCGGGACAGCACGTCGGCGCGAATGGCGCTGCGGAGGATCTTGCCGATTCCGTTGCGCGGCAGTTCGTCCAGGGCAATCAGCAGGCGCGGGCGCTTGTAGTCGGTCATGGCACGCACCACCGTATCGATGCGCGCCTCCCAGCCCGGCGCGGGATTCTCGACGGCGGCCAGAATGACCTCGCCCCAGTAATCCGAGGGAATGCCGACAACGGCGACTTCCGATGGCTGAAGCGCCGGCGCAAGCAATCGTTCGACCTCCTCCGGGGCGACCTTGTAGCCGCCCGACTTGATGACGTCGGCGCCGCGGCCAGTGAGGTGCAGCCGGCCCTGCGTATCGACATAGCCGAGATCGCCGGTGTCGTGGAATTCATCCGGCGCGAGCGGGCTGAAGCCCTCGTCGGTGCGGTATCCCGTCATTAGATGTTGCGCGCGGATCAGAACTTCGCCGCTATCGCCGGTCGCCACCGGCTTGCCATCCTCGCCGCGAATGACGATTTCAACGCCGGACGCCGGCCAGCCGACGCAGGCGTCGTCGCCACCGGAGGCATACCAGGCTTCGGTCTCTTCGGTTTCGAGCACGGTAATGGGATTGAACACTTCGCTCTTGCCGTAGGTCACCCGGACGATGGGCCCGAATAGATCCCTGGCACGTGCGTAGAGTGTCGGCTTCAGTACCGCAGTGCCACAAAAAATCGTACGTAGTGATGAGAAACGCTGCTGGCCTGCTGCCGCGACGATTTTTGCCAGTACGGTGGGTGGCGCGAACATGGCATCGCATTTGCCGCGATCGAGGATGCCGAGGACCGTCGCAGGATTGACGCTATCCAGCAGCGTCACGGATGCTCCCGACGACAGATAGGCATGCGTCATCAGTGAGGAGCCGTGAGAAAACGGCGTCATCAGCAGAATGTTGCTTTCGGCACCGGGCCGGAACGGCAGGTTTGCCCGAAGCAGGATGTTGGCGGTCCAGCGGCCGTTCTGGCTGTGAACCGCGCCCTTCGGCCGGCCGGTGGTGCCCGACGTGAACACAATGCGTGCCGGCGCATTGCCGTCGACGAACGGAAAACTGGCCGGATCAAGCGAAGCCGGCTTGATGCCCTCGATGGTCAGGACGGCGGGCCGGCCGGCGCTGATATCCTTTGCCAATCCCGCGCTGGTGACCAGCAGGCGGACGTCGGCAACCGCGAAGCAATACGCACGCTCGTCGGCGCTGAGGGCGGGGTTGACCGGCACCTCCACGGCACCCGCCATCATGACGCCGAAAGTTGCCGCGACGGCGTCGGCGCCGTTCCGAAACAACGTTGCCACGGCATCGCCCGGGCCGATGCCCACCGCCATCAAGGCATGTCCGACACCGGCGGCTTTCGCGAACAGGTCCGCGTAGGACGTCGTGCCGTCGATGTCGATCACCGCCGGCCTTCCGCCATAGCGGAGCGCCAGATCGGAAATTTCAGAGGCCCAATGGATCGATTTCAACAGCGTGCTCCAGTCCGGATCGTTCGCGAAGCGCAACGCTAACCCGGTCCGTAGACCAGATTGGGTAACCAAAGCGAGAGTTGCGGCACATAAGTGATGATCGCGAGGCACAACAGCAACAGGCCCAGGAACGGCAGAACGCCGCGCACGACTTCCGTGACCGGCGCTGTCGAGATCGTCGCCAGGACATAGAGGTTCAGGCCGACAGGCGGGTGAACGAGCGCGATCTCCATGTTGTGGGTGAAGACGATCGCGAAATGGACGGGATCGATGCCGAGCGGCTTCAGCGCCGGCGCCAGTATCGGCATCACCACGAGCAACGTCGCTGCGACCTCCAGGAAACAGCCCAGCAACAGTAACAGCACGTTGATCGCAAGCAGGAATTGCCAGGGGGGCAACTGATTGTCGAGCGTGAACTTCACCAGCGACGCCGGAATGCCTGAATCCGTCATCCAGTGGCCGAAGGCCAGCGCGGTCGCGACGATGATCATGATCGTGGCGGCACTCTTGATTGCTTCCGCGATAACCTCGAGCGTCTGGTTGAACTGGAAGCCGCGATAGAACAACAGGCTGACCAGCAGGGCCACCGTGGCGGAGATGGCCGCCGCTTCCGTGACCGTCATCAGCCCGCCGTAGATCCCGACCATCACGATGAAGGGCACGCAGAGCGCGGGCAGGGCATTGAGGCTCATCGTTCATCGGTCGAACTCAGGCCGTCAAACGTGCCCTGCGAGAGCGCCAGTGGCACATCCGGCCAGGCTGTCACGTTCGGCGAGGCGTTGAAGAATTTGGCGCGGGCCGATTGGCCGGCGCCGCCCGAGTTGCGGATCTTCATGCCGGCCTGATCCGAAAAGTCGCGGATCGGTTTGCCGGTACTGTAGGTGTTCTGATAGCCGAGCTGCAGCCAGGGCCCGAGCAACCGGATGTCGAGCTTGCTCTCGAGCTGCTTGTTGATGATCTCGCCGATCTTGCCGTCGGCGGCGGCATAAACCACCGGGTACGGTTGGCCGAAAAACGCCGGCAGTTGGAACACGTCGGCATCAGGCACGAAAGCGGTCAGGACCCATGTGCCGGGGATGGCCATCTCGACCGCGCCCTGGCGCAACGCCTTCACCACATCACGGTCTCGAAATAGCTGGCCGCTGTGGAACAGCTCGGTTTCGATCCTGCCGCCGGATTTTTCCTGCAGTTTCTTCAGGTAGTCGCCGACCGCCAACGTCCGTCCGTGGGTCGATGACGTATCGACCGAAGCCCGCATCTTGAACTGCGCTTCGGCCGAGGCTCCCTGGCTGCATTGAGCGGCAAACATGGCAAGCAGAGCCATCACGGCGCTTCGCATCATCGCTTCCTCCCTGGCTGTCGTCTGTTTTTCGCGACAGGCTCCGGACGGTAGCTGGGGCGTTTGCGCGATTCAAGTGAAACGTTTCATATATTGTGGCCCGTATCCGGATCTTGATATGGATCTGGTTTGGCTTGGTTATAGCCATAAACAGCTGATAACTCGGGATTTATGGTTAGTTTGCGCAATCGCAGCAGCTCGATTTAGGAGCCGCCTGCGTGGCGGACATCGCTGAAATGCAAATTGATGAAACGTTTCATTGACAGTCGCTGTTTCTCGACCTAGCTTTCCATCCGCCGAACGATGCGAAGGGAGAGTTCTCCCGGATGCAGTGTGTCGAGCCTTCGTTCAAAAAATGCGGCGATACAGCCGAAAAAATTCAGGGGGAAATCATGAGCATTACGCGTAGGAGCCTGTTGCTGTCTGGCGCTGCTGTCGGTGCCGCACTTGTCGGCTCGAACACCTCGGTGCTGGCCGCCCAACAGGAATTGACGCTGGGCGTAGTCGGCGTTCTCTCGGGCCCCGCCGCGCAGTGGGGCCTGGCATTGCGAGGCGCAGTGGAACTCGTCGCTGCGGAAGCCAACAGGGATGGCCTGATCAAGATCGGCGGCGCGCCGTGCAAGGTCAATGTTGTAGCCATCGACAGCAAGTATACCGCTGAAGGCGCCGCCGCTGCGGCCAATACGCTGGCGGGCCAAGGCGTCAAATTCATCATCGGCCCGATCGGCTCGCCCGAGCTCACTGGCGTGAAGCCGATCGCCAAGCGCAATTCGATGCTGGTGATGGGCAACGGCTACGCCAAGGACGCGCTGTCGCCGCAGATGCCGCTGGTTTTTCATATGGGGCCGGGCCCTTCGGGCTGGGCCGATCCGATCATCAAGATCGCCAAGCAGAAGTTCGGCATGAAGAGCGTGGTGCTGGTCGCGCCGAATGATCAGGGCGGTACGGATATCGCGAGCGTCGACGCCGATGCCTACAAGAAGAACGGGATTACGGCTGCCGAGGAGTATTATCAGCGCGGCACCACGAATTTCTCGCCGATCGTCACGCGCATCATGAACGCGAAGCCGGATGCCGTTGATCTCGCTTCATCGCCCCCTGGCGATGCCGGCATCATGGTGAAGCAATTGCGCCAAGCCGGTTTCGAGGGACCGATCGGACGTCTTGGCGGTCCGGGTTACAGCGAGATATCTCGTGTCGCCGGCGGCGACGACGTGCTGAAGGACTTCTATTGGTACGAACCTGTCCTCATCGACGAGAAAGTGCAATTGATCGCCGATGAGTACAAGAAATTGCTCGGCGCAGAACGGCCGGAGAACAACCTGTTCTTCCAGTGGGTCTCTGCCGCGCGCATGGTAACCAAGGCGATCGCCAAGGCCGGCACCATCTCCGATACCGCCAGGGTTGCCGAAGCTCTGCGATCTTTGCCGGTCGAGGATCCCAATATCGGTCCCGGCCACTGGATCGGACAGGATTTCTTCGGCATCAACCAGGAACTGTCGTTCCCGTTTGGCGTCGGACTTGTGGAAAAAGGCAAGCTGCAGCCGACCGTCAGGGTCGAGGCTGCCGGCGGCAAGTAGCGGACATTCCGTGCAGGGCTTTGTCGCAACCAGCCTCATCGGCGTCAGCCTGGGCGCGCAGTACGCGCTGCTCGCCCTCGGTTTCACCCTGATTTTCGGCATCCTTGGAGTAGTCAACTTCGCGCATGGCGGCTTCTATGTGCTCGGCGGATATCTGGCATATTGCGCGGTGACGTATCTCGGCGTCCCGTATGTGCTGGCCGTTGTCGGCGCGGCGCTCGGCACGGCGGCAATCGGATATCTTTTCGAGCGCTACGTGCTTGATCGCCTGATCAATGATCACCTGGCGACGCTGATGCTGACGCTCGGGCTCTACATGATGATGTCGAGCGGCATCCTGGTGCTGTTCGGGCCGCAATCACCTGCCTTCAGCTTTCCCCTGAGCGGTGTCATTCGCGCTCACGGCTTCTATCTGCCCGTCGAGAATCTTGTGGTTCTGATCGTCTGCGTCGTTGGAATCCTTTCGGTCTACGGCCTTATGTACCATACCGATTTCGGCCGCGCGCTGCGTGCGCTCGCGGATGATCGGGCGGTCGCGACGGCGCAGGGATTGCGTCCCACGGTTTTGTTTCCCGCGGCATTTGCGCTGGCCACAGGGCTTGCCGGGCTCACCGGCGCATTGGTCACGCCGATCCTCTCGCTCGCGCCTCACGTCGGCGACCCCGTGCTCGCGACCTCCTTTTTGATCGTCATTCTCGGTGGACTCGGCAGCGTCGGCGGAGCGACCGTGGCCGCCTTCGTCGTCGGCATGGTGGAGGCGTTTTCAGCTGTCTATCTCGGCGGATCGAAAGGCGCGCTCGCACTGTTCGTGTTGGTCCTGATCACGCTGGTGATCAGACCTTCAGGATTGTTCGGCCATCGCGTGCGGGGAGCTTGAGCGCATGACCGGGCCCAGGTTTTCAACCGCGCGCGGCGGCGGCATCGCCGAAACGGCAAGCGTCCTCGTGATCGCCGCCACCTTCATCATCCCGTGGGTCAGTCAGAACCCGATGATCTATTCGTTGGTCAATCAGATGCTGATTGCCATCACGGCGGCCTTCAGCGTCTACATCATGCTGCGCATGAACCTGATGACCTTTGCCGTGCCGACATTCATGGCGGTGGGCGGGTATACGGCTGCGATCCTGGGCATCAGGCATGGCGTGACCGATGTCCTGCTGCTCGGCGTTGCAAGTTTCGTGATGCCCGCGCTGTTGGCATTGCCGCTCGGTGCCCTGGTGCTCCGCCTGACTGGTGTATATTTCGTGCTCGTCACCTTTATCCTGACCGAGATCACCCAACTGCTGTTGTTCGAGACGCCGGGATGGACCGGCGGTTCCAATGGTCTCGTCGGCATGCCCGCCGTAACTTTCTTCGGGATCGAACTTGGCGACAATCGCGCCGTGCTGATGGTCACGATCGGTCTGGCGCTCAGCGGCGCCGCCGTCACCGCCGTTATTACCCGTGCCTTGCGCCAGCATTTCGCGGCAATCGAGGAGAACGAATTGCTCGCCCAGAGTCTCGGGCTGGTGGTCTGGCACTACAAGGCGTTTGGTTTCGCGATCGCTGCGGGCGTGTCGGGCCTTGCAGGATTCGCCTTGGTCAACATGCTGCTCACGGCGCATCCGACGTCATTCAGTCCGCTATCGTCGGTGAATTACATTGCCTACGCCATCATCGGCGGCAAGGGCAGTATGCTCGGGCCGGTGGTTGGCGGTGCTCTGCTGATTTGGGCGGGCGAGGTATTTGCCATCCGCGGCGAATATTCGCAGTTCCTGTTCGGTTTCCTGATCGTCGTGGTGGTGTTGGCGGCGCGCGACGGCATCGTCGGAACGATCCACCGGGTCGGTCTGCGTTTCGCGCCCGCGCGGTCCAGGGCTTCCCTGAAGGCGGTCCCGCTGCGCGTGCCGGCCACCACGGAGCCGCAGCCATGACCGGCGGAGCTGCAACCACTTACGGTGAAAACGAAATCCGCGCGGGCGGGGCGCTTCTCGAAGTCGTGTCCATGTCCAAGCGCTTTGGCGGCCTGCACGTCTTCACCGATGTCAGTTTCTCCATCGCGCCGGGCGAGGTGCTTGGCGTCATCGGTCCGAACGGCGCCGGCAAAACCACCTTGATCAATGTCATTTGCGGCATGCTTCCACCGACCGCGGGTCGCGTCCTGGTCGACGGCAATTCGGTGACCGGAAAGCCGCTTCACGTCCTCAGCCGGATGGGAATCGTCCGAAGCTTTCAGCAGACCAACACCTTCCGGGCAGCGACGGTTCGAGAGAATATTTCCCGTGCCGTGCGCTTCAGCGGCGGCGGGCAAGAGGCCTGGAACGCGATCGCCCCGCTGGTCGACGAATTCGAACTCGCACCCCAGCTCGACGAGCAGAGTGACAAGCTTCCTTACGGACTGCAGAAGATGCTGGGCCTGCTTTTGGCATATGCCGTTCGGCCGAAGGTGTTGCTGCTCGACGAGCCGGCGGCCGGCCTGGAACGGCGTGAACGCCTGCGGATCGATGCCTTCGTCCGTCATGCAAGGGCAGAGCTGGGTTGCGGCATCCTCATCGTCGAGCACGACATGGATCTCGTGCGCCGTCTCTGTCCGAAGATACTGGTGCTTGATTCCGGCCGGGTGCTGGCCGAAGGGGCCCCGGCCGAAGTGCTGGCGCGCAAGGATGTCATCGACGCCTACCTCGGAACGGCCGACGAGGAGGCAGCCTGATGCTGGCGGTCGAGAATCTGGAAGTTCGCTATGGCGGCATCACCGCGCTGCGCGGCGTGTCGCTCGAGGTTGCCGAGGGCGAGACGGTCTTGCTGGTCGGCGCCAATGGCGCCGGCAAATCGAGCCTGATCAATGCCGTCATCGGTCTCGCCGCAACGTCGCGCGGCAGGGTGCGTTTCGCCGGTGAGGACATCAGCGTGTTACCCTGCGACGGGCGAGCCCGTGCCGGCATGGGCTATTCGCCGGAAGGCCGCCGCGTGTTCGCCACCATGACGGTAAAGGACAACGTGCTGAGCGGTGCCTGCGGACGCGGCGCTTCGGCCCAACGCGAGGCGTGGGAGTGGCTCTGTGGCATCTTTCCGATGCTCGGGGAGCGCGCAACTCAGCCGGCTGGGCAATTATCCGGTGGCCAGCAGCAGATCGTCGCCCTTGCGCGCGCGATGAGTTCGTTTCCGAAGCTGCTGCTGCTCGACGAGCCGTTCCTCGGTCTTGCGCCGGTGTGGATTGCGCGGATCAGCGAAGCGATCCGGCACATGCAGCAGTGCGGCACGACCATTCTCATGACGGAGCAGATGGCGCGTCCGGCGCTGAAGCTTGCCACCCGCGGCTATTTGATGCGTGGCGGTGAAGTGCGGCGCAGTGGCAGCGTCGCCGAGATACGCGATCTCGCTCTCGCTGAGGAGTATCTGTGATGGCGAACGCGGTGAATGCAACGTCGCGTCTGGGTACGTTTGCTGCGACGATGGCCGCCGGCGACCTTGCCCCCGAGGTGGCGGTGAAGGCCGCTATCTGTCTGCTCGATTCGCTGGGACTTGCGTGCGCCGCGCGTGACGAGCCGACCGCCGCGGCGGCCCGGGCCATGACGACGCAGACTGCGTCGGGATCGCGAACCGCGCGCATTTGGGCCGACGGCAAGCACGCGCCCTTGTCCGAGGCGGTGCTCGCCAACGGTATCGCCGTGCACGCTCACTTTCAGGACGATACCGATCACGATTCATGGACCCATCCGGGATCCCTGATTTCGCCAGTCGCAATCTGTCTCGGCGAGACGCTGGACGCGCCGTTGCGCGTCGTGTTGACGGCGCTGACCGTCGGCTATTCGACGCTTAAATGGCTGGGAGCCGGCGAGACCGTCGCCCGCGGCCTGATCGGTCGGGGTGTGCGCACGAGCCCAACTTTCGGCACCATCGGTGCCGCTGCGGCGGGCTCTGTCATGCTTGGGCTCGATGCCGCCAGGGCCGCGAACGCGATCGCCATCGCGGCCTGCACGACCGGCGGGACACTGGAGCCGGTGCGCTGCGGCTCCGATGAATGGCGTGTGCAGAACGGCCGCGCCGCCCATGGCGGCTTGGTCGCCGCCGAGCTCGCCGCGCGTGGCGTGCAGGGGGCACCGGATGCATTGGAGGGACCCAAGGGCCTGTTGCGTTCGCTCGCCGGCCTTGATCGCGTTCCCGACGCATGGCTGCGGGCTCCCGATCCGGCGACCATGATCGGCATCATGGCCAAACCCTTCGCCACCCTCGGCGACAACATGTCGGCCGTGCTGGCTGCCCATCTACTTCACGGCGATCGCATCGACCTGTCGCTGATAAAGCGGATCGTTGTCACGATCTGGCGTCCTTATACCGAGTACCCGGGGACCTCCTTCAAGGGACCGTTCACGAGGACAGTGCAGACCCAGGCCAGCACCGCCTTCGCAGTCGCCGCCATGCTCCGCTATGGGCGGCTGAACTACGACATGGGCGTCGAGCACCGCGAGGATCCGGAGATCATGGCGCTCGTCGCGAAGACGACGGTAGAGCCTGACGATGTCGGCACGCATCTCGATGCGACCGTCGAAATCGAGTTGGGCGACGGTACCCGCCACCGCCGCACGGCAAGCGAGGCGCCGAGAACGCTGGTCTTCCCGGACGAAGCGCGCGCCACCAAGGTGTTCGATAACCGCCTGGCTGGCTCGGGAATGCCGGCAGGAGCGGCAAACCGACTGGCCGCCGAAGTATTCGCCTCAGCCAGGAAAGGTGGATCGATGCCTGTCCGTGCGCTGCTCGATCGCATCACAGGCTCCTGAGGAGGAAAAAGCGAATGAGACTTGGACTGGAAGGCAAGACCGCCATCGTTACCGGCGGCAGCAAGGGCATCGGGCTCGAGACCGTGCGCCTGCTGGCGGAGGAGGGTGTCAAGGTTCTGGTCTGCTCGCGGCGGGAAGACGCGTTGGCCGAATGCCGCGCGGACGTCGAGAAGACAACCGGCGTCAAGGTCGAGACCCTCTCTCTCGACGTTACCGATCTGAAGCAGATCGAAGCACTGCCGGCGACTGCGCGCGAACGTCTCGGCCGTGTCGATATCCTCGTCAACAATGCCGGCACCGGTACTTACAAGCCGTTCCTCGATGTCACCGACGAAGAACTGCAGTATGGCATGGCGATCAATTTTTTTGCCCAGTTCCGCATCTGCCAGCGCATCATTCCGATCATGGTCGAGCAGAACAGCGGCAGCATCGTTAACGTTGCCGGCGAAACCGGGATCATGGTGACGATGCCGCCGTTCCTGTCGTCGTGCACGGGCCCTGCCAAATCGGCGGAGATCCGTTTCTCGAAAATCCTCGCCAACGAATTCGGGCCGCATAACATCCGCGTCAACTGCGTCGTTCCCGGCTTCGTCAACACGCCGGAGCGTTTTGCGAAATGGGAACGTGAACTGGCCAAGCGCGATCTGAGTCCGGAAGAGGCGGAAGCCGAACGGAAGCGCTGGTCGGAAAACAATTCGATGCGCAATACACGTTGGGGGGAGCCGGAAGAACTCGCCAACCTGATCGTCTTCGCGCTGTCCGACCGCGCCAGCTTCGTCAATGGCGCGGTATTGGTTGCCGACAACGCCCAGGACAAGTCATGAAACGGGAACACGAGAGGCGATGAAGCAAATAGCCCCGGCCGAATTACCAAAGGCGTTGAAGCAGTTCCTGGTCCAGGGGAAATGCGCGGTCGTGACCGGCGGCGGCGACGGGATCGGGCGCGCCGCTGCGTTATTGCTCGCCGAAGCCGGGGCTGCCGTGGCGGTACTTGATCACGATGTGGCGAAGGCGGAAGCCGTTCGGGCAAAGATAGCCAATACAGAAGGCAAGGCGATGGCCGTCACGGCCGACGTCTCCGATGAAGCGGCTGTCGAGAAGGCATTTTCCAGCGTGGTTGAAATATTTGGTCCGGTCGACATTCTCGTGAACAATGCCGGTCTCGCCGTGCGTGAGCCGGCCGATACGTTGTCCGTCGAGAGCTGGAATCGCGTCCTCGCCGTGAACCTGACGGGGATGTTCCTTTGCGCCCGGATCGCGGCCCGGAGCATGCGCGGACGCTCCGGTGCGATCGTCAATACGGCTTCGATCATGGGACTGTCAGGCGGGCTATATCCCAACGTGGCCTACCAGACCACCAAGGGTGGGGTCGTCAACATGACGCGCGCGCTGGCGCTGGAGTGGGTCGGCGATGGCATTCGCGTCAATGCGGTGGCCCCGACTTTTGTCAGAACGAATTTCATCGCAGGCATGATGGCCGATCCGGTCAAGGCGGCTCATGTGATTGAAGCGACGCCGATGCACCGATTGGCCGAACCGGACGAGGTCGCTGCAGCCATTTTGTTTCTGTGCAGTCCGGCCGCAAGCATGATTACCGGCGTAACGCTGCCGGTCGATGGAGGATTTCTCGCAAGATGAGAGTTGTTTTGATGATGGCGGCGACGTCTGCGTCGCTGGCCGGGAGGACTTGATGACCGACGTCGACAAGCCGCTCGCGGGCATTACCGTGGTAGAACTCGGCCATAGCGTGGCTGCGCCCTATGCGGGACTCATTCTAGCCGATCTCGGCGCACGGGTGATCAAGGTCGAAAACCCCAAGAGCGGCGATTATGCGCGCGGCTGGGGTCCGCCGTTCTGGAACGAGACGGCTAGTGTTTTCCATAGTCTGAACCGTGGCAAGGAAGGTGTCACCGTCGATTTCGGTGATCCCGGCGACTGCGAAAAATTGCGCTCGCTTATTTTGGAAGAGGCCGACGCGGTCATCCAGAACCTGCGCCCCGGCATCCTGGAAAAATTCGGCCTCACGGCGGACGCACTATGCGCAGAGAAGCCAGCGCTGATCTGGTGCGACATCGGAGCCTTTGGCGCCACAGGGCCGCTGGCCGGCAAGCCCGGTTACGATCCGCTCGCCCAGGCCAGTACTGGCATCATGAGCGTGACGGGGGAGGCCGGCCGTCCACCGGTGCGCGTCGGTGTTTCCCTGGTCGACATGGGCTCCGGCATGTGGGCGGTGATCGGCATGCTCGCGGCCCTGGTCGCGCGCAACAAGGATGGACAGGGGCGTAGCGTTGCGACCTCGCTTTACGAGACCGGACTTGCCTGGATGACGGTGCCGCTGGCCGGTCATGCGGCATCGGGCGAAGTACGCAAGCCCTACGGCTCGGGCACGGCGGAGATCGTGCCCTACCAGGCCTTCGAGGCTTCCGACGGCTGGCTGATGATTGCTGCCGGCAATGACAATCTTTTCCGCAAGCTGTGCGGTGCGCTGGACCTGCCGGCGCTGGCTTCTGACCGCGACTTCGCGACCAACACGGCGCGGGTCGTCAACCGCGCGCGGCTGATTCCGCAAATCCAGGCGGCTGTCGGCGGCCATACGGCCGACGCGCTTGGCGAGATTCTCGATGGTGCGGGTGTTCCAAATGCGCCGCTGCTCACCACCGATCAGGTGGCGCGGCATCCACAAACCCGGGCACTCGATATGATGGTGCGTTGCTCGGACGACGACATCGAACTCGTCGGCATACCGCTCGCCTTCGATGGCGCGCGTCCCCGCGCCCGTACGGCCGCGCCGACGCTGGGCCAGCACAACGCCATCCTTCGGACATCCGCAAGCAAGAGGACGACCCATGCGAAGTGAGTTCCAGACTATCAAGGTCGATCGGCGCGACGGCAATATCCTGCTGGTCACCTTGCATCGGCCCGAGGCGTCCAATGCCATAAACACCCAGATGGGTCTCGATCTGGTCGAACTGTTTGAGGGCTTCTCGACCGACATCGAAGGCCTGCGGGCGGTGATCCTGACCGGACACGGCGACAAGGCGTTTTGCGCCGGCGGCGACCTGAAGCAGCGCAACGGCATGACTGACGATGCCTGGCAAGCACAGCATCTCGTCTTCGAACGCATGCTGCGCGCGCTCCTGGGCTGCCCGATCCCGGTGATCGGTGCGATCAATGGCGCGGCTTACGGCGGCGGCTGCGAGATCGCAGCGGCGCTGGACTTCGTCTACGCCTCGACCAATGCGCGCTTCGCATTGACCGAAGTAACGCTCGGCATCATGCCGGGCGGTGGTGGCACCCAAAATCTGGCGCGCGCCGTCGGTGAGCGCCGGGCCAAGGAGCTGATCCTTTCCGGCCTGCCATTCTCCGCCGCCGAAGCCGAACAATGGGGCCTGGTCAATCGGGTGCTGCCACCAGGGGAATTGCTGGAGGCAACGTTCGCCATCGCCCATCGCATTGCCGCCAACGGTCCGATCTCGGTGCGGCAGGCGAAGCGGGCGATCCATCGCGGCCTGCAGATGTCGCTCGCCGACGGCCTCGCTTTCGAGATCGAAGCCTACAACCGCCTGGTTCCGACGGCGGACCGGCGTGAAGGCGTGCTCGCCTTCAACGAGCGCCGCAAGCCGAACTTTCAGGGCAAGTAGAGGAGACCGTCAGATGCGTGAGAAAGCTCTTGTTCGCGAAGTCGGGCCGAGAGACGGCATTCAGATGGTCAAGAGCATCCTGCTGACCGAGCGCAAGCTCGCCTGGTGCCGCGGGGCGATGGAGGCCGGAATCTGCGAGATCGAGGTGACTTCGTTCGTGCCGGCCAAGGTTATCCCGCAATTTGCCGACGCGGAGGAGGTGGCCCGGGGAGCGCTGGCAATGCCTGGCCTGCGGCCGTCGGTTCTGGTCCCGAATCTGAAGGGCGCGGAGCGGGCTTTCGCGCTGGGCATGCCGATGGTCAATTACGTGCTGTCGGCGAGCGAGGAGCACAATCTGGCCAATGTCCGCCGCAGCACCGAGGACTCGCTGCTTGATTTTGAGCGCATCGCCGCGGCGCGCAACCAGCGTCCGGGCAGGCGGATCGGGCTTGGCGCAGGTATAGCGACCGCCTTCGGCTGCACCATCTCAGGCGCGGTGTCGGAAGCGCGGGTGGTCGAGATCGCGGTGCGGCTCGCCGGGATGGGCGCCGACGAGATCATCGTTGCGGATACCGTCGGCTATGGCGACCCGGGGCAGGTTCGCCGGCTGATGGGCGCCGTGATCGCGGCGGTTCGTCCGCTGCCGGTCGCCTGTCATTTTCACGACACGCGCGGTCTCGGCCTCGCCAACGTGACGGCCGCACTGGAAGCGGGCGTGCGCGCGTTCGACGCTTCGCTCGCCGGGCTCGGTGGGTGCCCGTTCGCGCCGGGCGCGACCGGCAACATCGACACCGAGGACACCGTGTTTCTGCTCGAACAACTTGGCTTCGATACCGGCGCCGATGTCGAGAGACTGGTTGCCTTGCGACGCGAAGTCGAGAGCTGGTTGCCGGGCGAGCGCTTTTCCGGCGCGATCGCCCGCGCCGGGCTGCCAAAAACGTACCGCGTGTCGGCCAGCGCCGCCGCTTGAAAGGATATGACATGAACTATCACGACACCGCCCAAACCGCTGACATGGAGGTCACGGTTGCCTTGGGCGAGGATTTTTCCGAACTGCGCAACACGGTGCGGCAGATATGCAAGGGTTTTCCCGGCGAGTACTGGCGGAAGCTCGATGACTGCAGCGGTTATCCAACCGAGTTCGTCGCTGCGCTGACGGAAGCGGGCTTTCTCGGTGCGCTGATTCCGGAGGAATATGGCGGCTCGGGCCTGCCGCTGCGCGCGGCGGCCGTCATTCTCGAAGAGATCAATGCCAACGGCTGCAGCGCGAGCCCGGCGCATGCGCAGATGTACATCATGGGCACGTTGCTCCGTCATGGAAACGAACACCAGAAGACGACGTATCTTCCGGAGATCGCGGCAGGACGGCTGCGGTTACAGGCATTCGGCGTGACGGAGCCAAACACGGGCTCCGATACCACCCAGCTCAAGACGCGCGCCGAGCGGCAGGGCGACGTCTATGTCGTCAACGGCCAGAAGGTCTGGACGTCGCGGGCGCTGCACTCGGACCTTATGTTATTGCTGGCGCGCACGACACCGATCGATCAGGTGAGGACCCGCACCGAAGGACTCTCCGTCTTTCTCGTCGACCTGCGCGAAGCCAAGGGCAACGGTATCGAAATCCGCCCGATCAAGGCGATGGTCAATCACAACACGACCGAAGTGTTCATCGAGAATCTGAAGGTGCCGGCAGCCAACCTCATCGGCGAGGAGGGCAAGGGTTTTCGCTACATCCTCGACGGCATGAACGCCGAGCGCATCCTCGTCGCATCCGAATGCGTCGGCGACGGACGCTGGCTCCTCAACAAGGGCGTCGCCTATGCCAACGAACGGCGGGTCTTCGGCCGGCCCATCGGTCAGAACCAGGGCATCCAGTTCCCGCTGGCTCGCGCCTATGCCGAACTCGAGGCCGCGGACATGATGTGCCGCCGCGCCGCGGCACTGTTCCAGGCCGGTCGGCCCTGTGGTCCGGACGCCAACATCGCCAAGCTGCTGGCTTCCGAAGCCACTTGGAAAGCCGCCGACACCACCTTTCAGACCCATGGCGGATTCGCGTTTGCGCAGGAATACGACGTCGAACGCAAGTGGCGTGAAGTACGCCTTTATCAAACGGCTCCGATCTCGACCAACATGGTGCTGGCCTACGTGGCGCAGCACGTGCTCGGTCTTCCGCGTTCCTATTGAGGAGGCAACCCATGCTGGATATCACCCGTCAGACTGCGAATTTTGTTGCGAGCCTGAAGCCGTCCGACCTGTCCGCCAGGTGCCGGGAGGCCGCGCGGACCGGGATCGCCGATTGTATCGGAGTCATGATCGCCGGTGCCGCAGAACAGCCCGTACGAATTGTGTCGGCCATGGTGGCGGCCTCTACCCAGAACGACGGCGCCCCGGAAGTTCCGTCGGGTCGTAATCTCGCGGCATCCGATGCGGCGCTCGTCAACGGTGTCGCGGCGCATGTGCTCGACTACGATGACGTCGCGCTCGCGGGCCATCCGAGTGCGGTGCTGGTGCCCGCTATTCTGGCCGAGGGCTGGTCGCTCGATTCCAGCGGCACTGACGCGCTCGCGGCCTATGTCGCGGGCTACGAAGTTTGGGCACAGGTCGCAGCGCTGGAGCCGGGTCACTTCCACGAACGTGGCTTTCATCCGACCGCCGTGTTGGGCGCGCTCGCCACGGCGGCTGCCTGCGCCCGGCTGCGCAAGCTCGATTCCACCAAGACCGCGCATGCCATCGCCATTGCCGCTTCGCTCGCATCGGGTCTGGTCGCCAATTTCGGTACCATGACCAAGTCGCTGCATGCCGGCCGCACCGCTCAGTCGGGCGTGCTCGCTGCACGTCTGGCCGATCAGGGATTTACTGCGTCGCTTGACGTGCTGGAGCACCAAACCGGTTTCCTGCGCGCCCATTCGCCGTCAGGTGCGCCTGACATCGACCATGGAACGATCGATATAGGCAAGAACTGGCGGCTGGAGGATCTCGGCGTCAATGTGAAGCGCTATCCCACCTGCTATGCCACCCATCGCTCGATCGATGCGATGCTGGGCTTGGTGAGCCAGCACAAACTGAAGCCGGACGATGTGCGGGAAATTCGCGTTCACACCGGCGTCACGCAAAAACTGATGCTGCGCAACAACAATCCGCAGACCGGTCTCGAGGCCAAATTCAGCATGGAATTCGCGATGGCGTCCGCGCTGATCGCCGGACGGGTCAGTCTTTCAGAATTGACCGACGAGTTCGTGTCGCGACCGGAAGTCGGGGCCACCTTTGCGAAAGTCCGCTGCACGACGACGGATGAGATCATGCCGGGAGATCAGCCATTCGCCCCGGCCGATCAGGTCAGCGTCTTGCTTGCGTCGGGTCAGGTGCTGGAGCATGCGCCGGTGGTTCACGCCAAGGGCAGTTGGCAGCGGCCGTTGTCGCGGGACGAACTGAAAGACAAGTTCATGGATTGCACGACGCGCGTGTTCAAGCGGGCCCAGGCCGCGGCGTTGTTCGAGCAGCTCTGGAACCTGGAAGATCTCGGTTCGCTCCGCTCGCTGCGTCTGACAGCCGATCGGATCGATGCATGACGGAAGCAGCCCCGAACGTATTGCCGACCCGCATCTGGCATCAGTCGGTCAACGAACTCGATCACCTTGATGTCTATAAGCGCGCGCTGGAGGCCCATGCGGCGGAGATCCTTGGCGCTGACGCAAAGGTCATCGTCCACGGGCTTCCGGCCGGGTCTTATGGTGGCGCCTCGGCGACTGCGGTGCTGGGAAATGCCTTTGCCTATCACCGGATTCTCGACCGGGTCATCGACTATGCGATAGCGGCGGAAAAGCAGGGTTACGACGCCTTCGTCATCGGCTCGTTCAGCGAGCCGTTCTTGCGCGAGATCCGCTCGGCGGTCGATATCCCGGTAGCCTCGCTCACGGAAAGCGGGCTGCTGGTCGGCTGCTCGCTCGGTCGTTACGTGGCGCTGGTCTCCAATGCGCCGGCGGTGCGGTGGATGACAAAGGTCGCGGTCGATAAACACAAGCTCGGCGCCCGCGTGCTCGAAGTTGCAGCGATGGATCCGCCGCTTGATGAGCCGGCGTTGGCGCGGGCTTACGCCGACCCGGCGCCTGTGATCGCCAATTTCACTGCCGTGGCCGAGCGCCTGGTGGCGCGCGGTGCCGACGTGATCATTCCGGCCGAGGGGGTGTTGGCCGAACTCCTTGTCCGCCACGGCGTCCGCGAGATTGCCGGCGCACCGGTGATGGATGTCTTTGCCGTCACCTGGGCCTACGCCCTGATGCAGATCAGACTCTGGTCGAAGGCCGGACTTCGCGTCGGCCGCAGTTGGCACCACAGACGCGACGATCCCGCCATCGTCGCACGTTTTTTTCGAGGGGAAGCCCGATGAACGATTTGTCCCGGACACAGGTCGCAGGCGTCTATCATCGCAAGCTCGGAGACGTGCTCGTCACCGGCCTCAGCGACGGTTACGTCGACATGGGATATACGATTTTCCGCAATATCCCGGAGGACGAGACCAAGGCCATCCTTGCGCGCGACCATCGCACGTCGCCGCCGCGCATCTCGGTCAACGCATTTGCCTTGCGCGTCGGTGGCCGTACCTACCTCGTCGACTGCGGCTCTGCCGACCTGATGGGGCCGACTTGCGGTCGCCTGCCGGCCAATCTCGCTGCCGCCGGTATCGATCCGGAATCGGTGGACGGGGTGCTCCTGACCCATGTTCATCCCGACCATTCCAACGGCCTGACGGATGCTGCAACCGGAACGCGGCTGTTTCCGAACGCCGAAGTCATCGTTCATGAAAACGAGATCAATCACTGGTTCAACGACGAGGCGATGGCCAAGGCCGCCGAGCGTCCCCGCCGCCGCTATTTCGAAGCCGGACGTACCCAGCTAAAGCCTTATATGGCTGCCGATCGCGTGCGTACCTTCAGGAACGGCGAAGTGCTGCCTGGCGTGACCGCGATTCCGATTCCCGGACATACGCCCGGCCATACCGCTTATGTCGTTTCTGCCGGCGGCAGCTCGATGGTGATTTGGGGCGATACGGTCCATGTGCCGGAAATCCAGGTGGCGCGTCCCGAAGTGACGATGGAATTTGACGCCGACCCTGAGGCCGCCGCCGTTTCGCGGCAGATGATATTCGACATGGTGGTGTCAGACGACATGCTGGTCGGCGGCATGCACCTGCATTTCCCGGGCTTTGGCCATATGCGCTGCGAGGCAGGAAAGTACAGCCTGGTTGCGGAGCAGTGGGCTTTCGAGGTCTGAGCCGGGATTCCGCCAAATGCCTGTGACCTTCGGATCACCCATCGGGATTCACTTCGTGTATCATGCATCAGAATCGACCGACGATGACGAACGACAGGCGATAGATGACGGATGGCGGATGGCGAGTCGCGGAAGCAAGCTGACGATCCACGATGTGGCGACTGCGGCTGGGGTTTCCACCGGTACGGTGTCGCGCGTGCTCAATGAAAACACCACCGTTCGTCCTGAAATCCGCCGCAAGGTCCAGCAGGCGATCGATGACCTCGGCTATTCCCCGAACGCGGTCGCCCGCAGCATGCGCATGCGGTCGACCCATACGATCGGCTGTATCCTGCGCGAGATCAACATCCCGCAGCTCGCCGGATTCGTCAAAGCCGCGCACGACGTCCTCGATGAGGTAGGCTTCTCTCTGGTCATCTCCAATTCGGAGGGCCGCATGGAGCGCGAGCGGGAGTTGCTTAGCCGCCTGTCGCGGCGCCAGGCCGACGGCGTCATGATGGGGCCGTACACGGCTATCACCGGTGAGTTTGAGGCGTTCCTGCGCGATCTCGATATTCCCATCGTATTGATCGATCGGGATCAAACGGCCTGGGCGGATGCCGTGATCGCCGATCACGCCGAAGGAATGCGTCTTGCCGTCGGCCATTTGCTGGATCTCGGTCACCGGCGCATCGCCCTGATCACCGGCGAGCGCGGGCTTTATCCGGCCCGCGAACGCGTCCGCGGCTATCAGGAGGCCTACGCCGCGCGCGGTCTGGAGCCTGATCCGTCGCTCATTCAAGTCGGAAGCTTTCTGCCCGGCGCCGGATTCCGTTTCACTTCGGCGATGCTCGGCCAGCGCAATCCGCCGACGGCCATTATCTCCGGCGGTATCGACATGTTGTCGGGCGTATTGCGTGCCATCCGGGGACGCAATCTGAGGATACCGGAAGACGTCTCGGTGATCGCGTCGGGCCATTCCGAGTTGGCCGAATTGTTCACACCGCCGATTGCCGTCATCGGGTGGGACCAGGCGGAGGTAGGCCGGATTGCCGCCGGCATGCTGCTGGACCGGATTCGAAATGGCAACTCGCATGAAGCGCGCAGCGTTCTCGTGCCAAACGAATTCGTCTCGCGCGCGTCGGTGGGGCCACCGAAACGCAACGCCTGACGGCGCAGGCCCGCTGAGCGGCCACAGCATACAAGGAGATATCGGAATGACCGACGGATCGATCAACGGTGAAAAGGCGCGGCCGTTGCTGTTCCAGCCCCTCACGATTCGAGGGCTGACGCTGAAAAATCGCCTCGTGGTGCCGCCGATGGTCCACTACCGCTGCGATCCCGGCAATACCTGCGGTACGTTTCACGTCGTCCATCTCGGCCGCTACGCGCTGGGCGGCTTCGGCCTCGTCTTTGTCGAGGTGACGGCGGTCGAGGAGGTTGGCCTCACCAACGAGAACGACCTCGGCATCTGGAACGACGCCCAGGCCGAAAGCTTCAAGCCGCTGATCGCCTTCATGAAGCGGCAGGGCACGGCGATCGGTATTCAGATCGGTCACGGCGGCCGCAAGTCTTCGTCGCAGTCGGCCATCCAGGGCATGGGGCCTTTGACCGAGGAGAACCTGAAAGCGGGCGCCAGGATTTGGCAACCTGTAGGGCCGACGGCCGAGCCGGTCGCCAAGGGCTGGCTTACCCCGCACCCGCTGACGACAGCGGAATGCAAGACGATGGTCAGCACCTGGGCGGCTGCCGCAAGGCGGGCGGTTGCTGCTGGGTTCGATACCATCGAAATTCACACCGCGCACGGTTATCTGCTGGCCTCATTCCTGTCGCCGATCTCCAACACGCGTAACGACGAATACGGCGGCGACCGCGCGGGGCGGATGCGCCTGCCGCTCGAGATCGTCGAAGCGGTACGCCGTGAAATGCCTGACACGATGCCGCTGTTCGTGCGCGTCTCGTCAGTCGATGGTACAGTTGAAGGCTGGAACATGGATGACACGGTGGTCTTCGCGCGCGAACTGAAGCTGCGCGGTGTCGACGTGATCGATTGCTCCTCGGGCGGTATCTCCGGATCTGCCACGGCAGCTCAGGTGCCGCGCAGCCTCGGATTCCAGGTCCCGTTTGCCGAGCGCGTCCGTAAGGAGGCCGACATGCCAACCATGGCCGTCGGCATCATTCTCGAGGCTCAGCAGGCCGAAGACATTCTTCAGAAAGGGCAGGCCGATCTGATCGCTGTCGGTCGCCAGTCGCAGTTCAATCCCAATATCGCCCACCATTGGGCGCACGATCTCGGCATCAACACGCGCTTCGAAGACTGGTCACCCGAGTTCGGCTGGTGGCTCGAAAAGCGGATCAGAACCCTGGAAGGCATTGCCACGCCGACGGGCCTCGTTACGAGCCAACGCTGAGCTCCGCCGCCCTGTCGCAGCGGGAACGCCGGCCAAAGCTGTCGCACGGCGTCGAATGCGGTCTGCACCGGATCGAGGGGCTGATGCGCCTGCATGCCTTATGCCGCGCCGCCGTCTTGCATCGGGAAATACGGCTGCGACATTGGTGAAAACGGCACGAATATTTCGGAAAAGCACGAAAAAGCACGAACATGTTATTCCCGTCGGAATAATTTAGCCGAAATTCTCCTTGTGACGTCAGGCTCTTAACTTATGTTCGTTCGAGCGCGATCCACGCGATCGATGTGCCATGTCTTGCCGAGTTCACAGGAGTGCGACGATGAACTTAACTCGTCGAGGTTTCATTAAATTGACGGGGGCGGGACTGGCGGCATCCAGCGTTGGTGCTCTCGGATTTGGCTACACCGGCGAGGCGCTTGCCGCCGCGGTTCGGCCGTTCAAGCTGACGGCAACGACCGAGACAAGAAACACCTGCACCTATTGCTCCGTCGCCTGCGGCATTCTCATCTACAGCATGGGCGATCGTGCAAAGAACGCGCGGTCCAACATCATCCACATCGAGGGCGATCCGGACCATCCGGTGAACCGCGGGACGCTCTGCCCGAAAGGCTCGGCGCTGCTCGATATCGTCCATGCGCCGACCCGGTTGAAGGCTCCGCGATATCGTGCGCCCGGCAGCAGCGAATTCAAGGAAGTCTCCTGGGACTTCGCGCTCGACCGCATCGCGCGGCTGATGAAGGACGACCGCGACAAGAACTTCATCGCCAAGAACAAGGCCGGCACCACGGTCAATCGATGGACCAGCACGGGCATGCTGGCGGCATCCGCCTCATCCACCGAGACGTCCTATGCGACCTGGAAGGTCGTGCGTTCGCTTGGAATGGTGGTGTTCGACAACCAGGCGCGTGTCTGACACGGACCGACGGTGGCCAGTTTGGCCCCAACATTCGGTCGCGGTGCGATGACCAACACCTGGCAGGACATCAAGAATGCCAATGTGGTCGTGGTCATGGGCGGCAACGCCGCTGAAGCGCATCCGTGCGGCTTCAAATGGGTGATCGAGGCGAAGATCGAGAACGCCGCCAAGCTGGTGGTGATCGATCCGCGTTTCACGCGAACCGCGTCGGTCGCCGACACCTATGCACCGATACGGCCTGGAACGGACATCGCGTTTCTCAACGGCGTGATCCGCTATCTCCTGGAAAAGGACGCGATCCAGCACGAATATGTGCGCGCCTACTCCAATGCCGGCCTGATCGTGAAGGAAGAGTTCGCCTTCGTGGACGGACTGTTCAGCGGCTACAACGAGGAAAGCCGGAGCTACGACAAATCGAGTTGGGACTACGAACTCGATGAGCAAGGCTTTGCCAAGGTCGACGATACCTGGCAGCACCCGCGTTGCGTGATCAACCTGCTGCGCAAGCACGTCGACCGCTATACGCCCGAGATGGTGTCTCGCATCTGCGGCACGCCGCAGGACAAGTACCTGGAGATTTGTGAACTGTTCGCCACCACGGCGGCGCCGGACAAGGCGATGACCTGCCTGTTCGCGCTCGGCTGGACGCAGCATTCGGTCGGCTCGCAGAACATCCGCACGATGGCGATGGTCCAGTTGCTGCTCGGCAACATCGGCGTGGCCGGCGGCGGCATGAATGCGTTGCGCGGTCACTCGAACATCCAGGGGCTGACCGATGTCGGCCTGCTGTCGAACCAGATGCCCGGCTATCTCAACCTGCCGACCGACAAGGAGGTAACTTTCGAAGATTATATGAAGACGCGACAGTTCAAGCCGCTGCGTCCGGGCCAGGTCAGCTATTGGCAGAATTATCGCAAGTTCATGGTCAGTTTCCAGAAGGCGGTCTACGGCGACGCCGCGCGCGCGGACAATGACTGGGCCTATGACTGGCTGCCGAAGCTCGACGTGCCGCTGTACGACATCATTCGCGCTTTCGAGATGATGGCGAATGGCGAGATGAACGGATACATCTGCCAGGGCTTCAATCCGTTGCAGGCGTTCCCTGATCGGGGCAAGATTCGCAGAGGTCTGAGCAAGCTCAAATTCCTGGTCACGATGGACCCGCTGGATACCGAGACGTCGCGTTTCTGGGAGGATTTCGGTCCCCAAAATCCAACCAATCCAGCCGACATTCAAACCGAAGTCTTCCAGCTGCCGACGACATGCTTTGCCGAAGAAAACGGCTCGCTGGTCAATTCGGCCCGCTGGCTGCAATGGCATTGGAAGGCGGCCGATGGGCCGGGCGAGGCCCAGTCCGACATCTGGATCATGAGCGGGATTTTCCATCGGATGCGCGAAATGTACCGCAAGGAAGGCGGCGCGTTTCCCGATCCGATCCTGAATCTGACCTGGAATTACACCGATCCGACCGATCCCAATCCGGAAGAACTGGCAAAGGACATGAACGGCCGGGCGTTGGTCGATCTCAAGGACGCAAGCGGCGCCGTGGCGGTGCATGCCGGAAAGTTGCTCGATGGCTTTGCCCAGTTGCGGGACGACGGCACCACCGCATGTGGCTGCTGGATTTTCTCCGGCTGCTACACCGAAAAAGGCAACCAGATGGCGCGGCGCGATGCGACCGATCCGCGCGAGCAGGGTATCGCACCGAACTGGGCGTGGGCATGGCCCGCCAACCGGCGGATTCTCTACAATCGAGCCAGTGCCGATCTCGAGGGCAAGGCCTGGAATCCGAAGAAGCCCATCATCGAATGGAACGGGCAACAGTGGACCGGCCTTGACGTGCCCGATTACACGCCGACCACCAAGCCATCGGACGGCGTCGGTCCCTTCATCATGAATGCCGAAGGGATGGGGCGGCTGTTCGCACGCGATCAGATGGTGGAGGGGCCGTTCCCCGAGCATTATGAACCGCTGGAGTCACCCTCGCCGAATGTCCTTCATCCGAAGGTGAGTTCAAATCCGGCTGCGCGTGTGTTTGCCGACGATCGCGCCGACTTCGGAAACTCGTCGGAATTTCCGTATGTCGGCACCACCTATCGGCTCACCGAGCACTTCCATTTCTGGACCAAGCACGCGCTCATCAACGCGATCCTGCAGCCGGAAGAGTTCATCGAAATCGGCGAAACCCTGGCCAAGGAAAAGGGCATCGAGCAAGGTGGCTGGGTTCGCGTGTCCTCGAAGCGGGGCTTCATCGTCTGCAAGGCCTACGTCACCAAACGCATCAAGACCCTGACGGTCGATGGCAAGCCGACGCATGTCATCGGCGTGCCGCTGCATTGGGGCTTTACCGGTCAGGCGCGAAAGGGTTTCGGCGCCAACACGCTGACTCCGTCGGTCGGTGATGCCAATACGCAAACGCCGGAGTTCAAGGCGTTCCTTGTCAATGTCGAGAAGGCAACCGGCCCCGCGGTCTGAAGGAGAAGTCGATGTCCGATCTTCAGTCTCAGGACTACATTCGCCGCTCGGCGACAACCCTGACGCCGCCGTCGGCCCGCAATCACGAGCAGGAGGTCGCGAAACTCATCGACGTGACCCGTTGCATCGGCTGCAAGGCATGCCAGTCGGCGTGCATGGAATGGAATAACCTTCGCCCTGAAATCGGATATTTCGAAGGCTCTTACGACAATCCGATGGACTTGAGCCCCACGGTATGGACGCTGATGCGTTTCGACGAATGGGAGGACGAAAAGGGCAATCTGGAGTGGCTGATCCGAAAGGACGGCTGCATGCATTGCGAGGATCCGGGCTGCCTGAAGGCGTGTCCTGCGCCGGGAGCGATCGTGCAATACGCCAACGGCATCGTGGATTTCATCAGCGATGCCTGTATCGGTTGCGGCTACTGTGTGAAGGGATGTCCGTTCGACATTCCACGCATCAGCAAGACCGATCACAAATCGTACAAATGCACGCTGTGCTCGGATCGTGTCGGAGTTGGACTTGAGCCTGCCTGCGTGAAGGCGTGTCCGACCGGAGCAATCATGTTCGGCACAAAGAGCGACATGACGGCCTGGGCCGGCGAGCGGATCAAGGATCTGAAATCGCGCGGCTTCGAAAATGCCGGACTGTATGATCCGCCTGGCGTCAGCGGCACGCATGTGATGTATGTCTTGCATCACGCGGACAAGCCGACGATTTATTCGGGCCTGCCTGACAATCCGACCATCAGCAAGTTTGTCGAACTCTGGAAGGGTTTCATCAAGCCGGTAGCGCTGGCGGGTCTCGCGTTTACGGCTCTCGCCGGCTTCTTCCACTGGATCACAGCCGGACCGAATGAAGTGCAGCCCGAGGATGAAGCCGAGGCGGAACGGCTTCTGAATTCGGCGAAGGGACCGCTAAATGCAGTGAAGGGTCCGCGATGACATATCCCAGAGGGACCATCGTCCGCTACTCCACGGCGAGCCGGATCAATCACTGGATCACCGGCGGTTGTTTCGTGCTTCTGCTGCTGTCCGGACTTTCGATGTTTCACCCGATGCTGTTCTTTTTGTCGGAATTGTTCGGCGGCGGCCAATGGACCCGCGCCGTACATCCCTGGATCGGCGTGGTGCTGATGGTAAGTTATACCGGTCTCATCGTTCAGTTCTGGCGCGACGAAATGTGGACGCGTGACGATCTTGAATGGAGTAAGGCGATCACCCACGTTCTCGTCAATGAGGAAGAGGGCGTTCCGGAAGTCGCGCGCTTCAATGCCGGCCAGAAGTTCGTGTTTTGGGCAATGGCTCTGCTGGTGCCGGTTCTTTTCTTCAGCGGTCTCGTGATCTGGGAAGTTTATTTTTCAACCTACACGACCATCGAACAGCAACGGATCGCCGTGCTGATCCACAGCCTGGCGGCCATCGGGGCGATCATCGTATGGATCATCCATGTCTATGCCGGTCTCTGGATCAGAGGTTCCATGCGGGCCATGATGCACGGCTATGTGACGCCGGGTTGGGCATACCGGCACCACCGGAAATGGTTTCGGCGCCTGGTAGAAACGGGATCGCGAGGGCCGGTGCCGAACGCCGAGCGGCGTCCGTGAGGAAGAACCCGTGAAACAGGGTTATGTCCCGCCTCAGGGAAAATGGACCGGAAATCCGTCGGGCGGCGTCAAGGCGCCGGAAGCGCTGATCCTGCCCGATCCCGGCAGGCGATTTTTTGACACCGCGGCCCGACTGGAGACGCTGGCAGCCGGACATCCGATGGAGGACTGGCTGCGCTTCATGTCGCGGCTGGCTTATGCCCAGCACGCCGCGGCAACCACGCCTACACCTGTCGCCGGTCCGGATCTGATCGGGGTCGAGCAGGCCGTCGATGAGCGCATGCCTCCGCTCGCCGCGGACGGTCACAGGAGAGATCCGGTTTGGCGCGACAGCCTGGCTTCAATACTCGACGGGTTTAACGACAGCCCGGTGCCACCGCAGGTGCGAGCCGTCATTGCGCAATTGCGCGGCCGCGACACCGCGGCGATCGAAAGCCTGGCCGATGCGTTTCTTCATGGCCATGTCCAACCTGCCGACGCAGGTGCCGCGCTGTATATCGCGGCGGCTCTGCAAGTCTACTTCACCCGCATGGCCGCGAGCCTGCCTGCATCGACGCTACGATTGCTGCCGCAGCGCGGACTGTGCCCATGCTGCGGGTCGACGCCCATTGCAGGGCTTGTGACGGCAACCGGACAAACTCCCGGCGCGCGCTACCTTTATTGCTCGCTTTGCTCCACAGCGTGGAATCATGTCCGGACGGTCTGCATCACCTGCGGCGAGTCACGCACCGTTTCGCTTGAAGGGATCGAAGGCGATGCCGGCATCGTCAAGGCGGAGACGTGCAACGACTGCCACACCTACGCGAAGATGATCTATCAGGCGCAGGACACCAGGGCCGATCCCTTTGCGGACGACCTTGCATCTTTGGGGCTGGACGTTCTGGTGGCCGAAGCGGGCTGGTCGCGTCACGCGCCGAATCCGCTGCTGCTCGTCGGAGAGTGACACGTGGAATTTTCAATTCGACCGATATTGATCGTCCGATCACGCTTTCGTTAGATGACATGGCCGTCGGATGGTCGCCGAAATAGCTAGATCGCGCTGGTAGCCATTGATCGTACGCTGTGGGAATGCTTTGTGATGCTTAGCTCCGCTGGGATGTCCGGGTCCTCCATTCGTCTGACCGATCTCGCGCACGGCGGCGGCTGCGGCTGCAAGCTTGCTCCGTCGGTGTTGCAGCAGCTTCTCGCCAATCAGCCCGCTGCGATGCCTTACGCGCAGCTCCTCGTCGGTACCGAGACGGGCGACGACGCGGCTGTCTGGCAGATCGACGACAAGACATGCGTCATCGCCACCACCGACTTCTTCATGCCGGTCGTGGACGACCCGCGCGATTTCGGCCGGATCGCGGCCGCCAACGCATTATCGGACGTCTATGCCATGGGGGGCAAGCCGATCATGGCGCTCGCCATCCTCGGAATGCCGCTGGGCAAGCTGCCGGTGGAGACCGTCAGCAAGATTCTGGAAGGCGGTGCTTCGATTTGCGCCGAGGCCGGCATTCCCGTTGCCGGCGGGCATTCGATCGATTCCGTGGAGCCGATCTATGGCCTCGCTGTGATCGGGCTGTGCAGCCCCGAAAACGTTCGCCGGAATTCCGGCGCGCGTCCGGGCGATGCATTGATCCTGACCAAGGGCATCGGCATCGGGGTCTATTCAGCCGCATTCAAGAAGCTTGCGCTGCCCGACGATGCGTATGCGGAGATGATCGGTTCGACGACGCTGTTGAATCGCGTCGGTCACGTCCTGGCGCAGGACGATGACGTGCACGGTATCACGGACGTGACAGGCTTCGGTCTGCTCGGCCACGGCCTTGAACTGGCGCGAGGCGGCGGCGTGCGTGCGATCATCGAGCAGAAGCGCATTCCATTTCTCACAGAAGCCGAGACGCTCGCGGAAACGGGTTATATCACCGGCGCATCAGGACGAAATTGGGCAAGCTACGGCGAGCACGTCGTTCTGCCGCCTGGGCTTCCTGCGTGGCGCCGCGCGCTGCTCACGGATCCGCAAACGTCCGGTGGCCTGCTCGTCGCCTGCAAGGCGGAGCGGGCGGAGGCTATTCGCGCGACGATCGAAGCGGCCGGCTATCCGCGCGCCAGCATCATCGGCGCCGTTACGGCCGGCGAGCCCGCCGTGCAGATCGTCTAGATTCTTGTTTCGACGCGTTTTCTTCACGCGAACCGGGATCCACCCCGGATCGCGTCCGGGGCAGGCTTTCGCTCGAAAACGCTATGGCACTCTCAGTGCGTGCCGATCTCTTCGATCTTCATTCGCAAACCCTGTGTGTTGAAAAGCTCGCTGTGGGTCAAGATCGAGCGATCTCTCTCCAGATGTCGCGTCAGGGACAGGAGGCGTTGCGCAGCCGTGGCATCATCGATCAAGCCGGCTCTGTCGCCCTGAAAGAAAGCGGCGCCGTTCCAGGGCGATCCGGAGGCGGCTAGCAAATCCACCATGTCGGCCCATCGCGTCTCGTCGCCGATGACGTGAAGATAGGACGAGGCGAGCAGCGAAACCGATGTCTCGCCGATTTCGACCAGCACGATCAGCATGGTGAACGAGCCGGTCCGCGCGAATGTCTCGACCAGCCAGTCATCGAAATCGGTGGTGCATGCCGGTGTCATCGAAACCTGCTCGCTATCGAATTGGCGGAAGAGAGCGGGAGTCGAACCCACCAGAGACAGGCTCGCTGCCTCACTCGGATTTGAAGTCCGAACGCCCCACCAGGGACGATTCTCTTCCATTATTCTCATCTGACAAATGCACCAGGGGTCCGAACAAGTCCAGACGATGCTTGTTGATCCGGCGCAGATCTTCGCGCTTCAGGGTGATGCCATGACGGTCGAAGAAGTCGAGAATCTGGATAGCGACCTTACGGCCGTTTTCAAGGCGGTCGCGAAACTGCGCGGCGGTGAAGACCCCGGCCTCGGCGTGATCAGCGACATCGGCCGCGATGGCTACCATCTCATGGACGGTCGAGCGCAGGAAGAAATGATCGTGCGCCACTTCGTCGGCCCACCCCAGGCGTCCGGCGAGTTTGAGAAGCCGTCGAACATCACGCTCCGGGAATGAAGTTGTATTCGCGATATCCCGGACGCGGGGCGGACGAAAACGAGCCTCGCCTGCAAGCAGCGGCGCAATTGATTTCCAGGCTGCCTCGTCTTTCGGCGCTAGCCGAACGGCATGTGTCGCCAGGCGCACGAAGGAGCCGTCGAGAACGATCGGACCGCTTGCCGCGATCTTTTGCAGAGCGATGACAAACTCCGCCGCCGGCAAGCGTGGTTGCATCAGGAACCGAAGCTTCTCCCGGCCGATCCCTTGGAGATCAGGGTTTTCGGCGTGATACGTCGCGAGTTGCTCGATAAGCATCGATATGAACGCTTGCCAGCGATCAGGGGCGATGGCGATGCGCGATGTCCCCGTCTCAAGCAGGACGAGCCCCAGCGTATCGGAGATCCGCTTGGTCTCGACCTCGGGTAATGCACGGTCGCGCGCGAAGGATCCAAAGTCCCACGCAAAGGGCGGCGTCGCCAGCAGGGCCTCAAAGGCGGCCAGCGGATCGGCGATGGTTTGGGCGGCGCGCTGCGCCGCGCGCTCCGGCGTGCGTCGTTTGCGGGATGGGGGGCGCAAATCGATGAATTTTCCGCCGCCCATCGTGCGCTGAGCGGAGACGTCGCGGATCACGTAATGATCCGAACTTGCCGCAGCGATCGGCCGGTCGAGTACCAGTTGAACATCGGCGGTCTCGCCCGGCTGAATCGGCTCCTCGCCAAGGAGGACGATGTGCGCTCCAACTTCGGCCGAGGCATGGTGGAGCCGGGCCGGAAACCATTGCCTCACCGGCTTGGTCTCGCTCGGCAGCAAGCGCAATTGCGCGTCGATCCGGTCGGTCGGTGCATGCAATTCGGGATCGAGCACCATATCTCCACGATGGATGCTCTCTTTCGAGATGCCGTCGCCCGCCAGATTGAGCGCGCAGCGATCTCCCGCCCGTCCGGCATCCGCCGGCATGTTTTGAGCATGCAGCGAACGGACCCGTGCGGCCAGGCCCGACGGGCTGATCAGCACGTGATCGCCGACATGAACCGAGCCGGACAGAACGGTGCCGGTGACGACGACGCCGACGCCCGCCAGCGTGAACACGCGATCGACGGCCAGGCGAAAGCGGGCGTCGCTGGAGCGATCGGCGATCTCGTCCGCAGCCGCTTCCAGTTGCATGCGCAACCTATCGACGCCCTGACCGGTCAATGCGGACACCGGCAGAATGTCGGCACCTTCAAGCGTCGTTCCGGCGATCGCCTGATTGATCTCCGTAGTCACTTCGGCCACGCGCTCGGGCGGTACGATATCGGTTTTGGTCAGCGCAACAAGTCCGCGCCGGATGCCGAGCAGGTTGATGATCGCGAGATGTTCCAGCGTCTGCGGCATCACGCCGTCATCGGCCGCGACCACCAGGAGCGCGAAGTCTATTCCGCTTGCGCCGGCCAGCATGGTGTGGACGAAGCGCTCGTGACCCGGCACGTCGATGAAGCCGAGGGTCTTGTTGCCTGCGACCGGCAAATAGGCGAAGCCGAGATCGATAGTGATGCCGCGGGCTTTCTCTTCCTTCAGCCGGTCACCATCGACGCCGGTCAAGGCTTTGACCAGCGCCGTCTTGCCGTGGTCGATATGGCCGGCGGTACCGATAATCATCGGGCGCGTCCGTCCCGCAACTCATCCAGCAAGGGCATCGACATTCAACTCGGAAAGAACGGAGACGAACTCCTGCTCGTCCGTCAGGCAGCGCAGGTCGAGCGTCAATCCACCATCGGCGATCCGTCCGATCACGGGTCGTCTTAAGCCACGCAACGCGGCGGCCAGGCGATCCAGCGCGCGCCCGCCATTTCTCGCGCTGATTACGAGGCCTGCACTGTCGATGGTATCGAGCGGCAGCGCGCCAGACCCGATCTGACTTTCACACGCGCAAACATCGACGGTGAAGGATTCGCCGAGCGATCTCGCCACAAAGGGACGCAGCCGATTGGCCTGGGTTTCGATCTCGTTCCTGGATCGCGCAAGCAAACGCAAGGTCGGCAGACGGTCCGCCAGACGATCGGGATCGCGATACAATTTGAGCGTGGCCTCGATCGCGGCAAGCCGGATCTTGTCGACGCGGAGCGCGCGCTTCATCGGGTTGCGATTGATCTCCGCGATCAGCGTCTTGCGGCCGACAATGAAGCCTGCCTGTGGTCCGCCCAGCAGCTTGTCGCCGGAAAACGTCACCAGTCCCGCGCCTTCTGCGACGGCTTCCCGCACGGTCGGTTCCTTCTGCATGCCGAAACGCGAAAGGTCGATCAACGTCCCGGATCCGAGATCGTTGAGCAATGGCACGCCGGCCTCGGTGGCGATGGCGGCAAGTTCTGCGGCGCCAACTTCGGCCGTGAAACCTTGAATACGGTAGTTCGACGTGTGAACCTTGAGAATGACACCGGTCTGCGCGCTGAGGGCCGAACGGAAGTCCCTGGCATGGGTTCGATTGGTGGTGCCGACTTCGACCATCTTCGTTCCGGCGCGCGCCATGATATCCGGCATCCGAAACGCGCCGCCGATCTCGATCAACTCGCCGCGCGACACGATGGCCTCCCGTCCCAGCGCCAGCGTATTGAGGCAAAGCAGAACGGCGGCGGCGTTGTTGTTGACGACGGTCGCATCCTCGGCGCCGGTCAGTTCGCACAAGAGCGCTCGCACATGATCGTCACGCTCACCGCGCTTGCCGGTCGATAGGTCGAACTCGAGCGCCACGGCGTCGCGCATTGCCGCTGTCGCGGCCTCGACGGCGCTCTCCGCCAGCACCGCGCGGCCGAGATTTGTATGCAGAACCGTCCCCGTCAGGTTGAACAGCGGACGCAGGCCGGATCGATCTTGCTCGTCAAGCCGCGCCAACGCCTGCAGTGCGAGTCCCTCGGCATCGGGAGCCGCAGCACCCGCTTTCATCGTTTCCCGGGCATGATCGATCGTCTCGCGAACAGCTGCGGTCGAGGCCATGCGCCCAAAGCGCTGCACGAGCTCCGCGGCACCGGTTGTGTTCAAGATCGCCGTGACCGAGGGAAGGGCGCGCAGGCGCGAGGATTGGGCCCCCTCATATCTGCGTACTGACTTCTCCGATGCGGTCATGGCTCGCAGCTCCGGATCACGAAAATTAGTCTGAAATGTCGCCAGTTCGGGGTTTCATGGAGCTGGCGTCGCGACGAGTTTACTGCCTGATATATCCACTCATGCGATCGGTCGTGAGTGCCTAAATCGGCATCTGGAAGAATATAGTAGCCCCGGCAAAGTGCGGTCCAGTGGATGGCACAAAGCGATGCGGCGCAGTTCAGCCATGCTATTTTTTAATATGTAGCAATTTCAATGGAAAATGTACCAGGTGTTCACGATTTGAACGTGCGGCCGTTCCCTTCGCAGGTCGAGCGATCCGGGAGGTGATGGCCAGCGGCGAAAGGCCCGATCGGCTATCTGTTGCAAACGGTGTTGTCCGCGTGCGGCGCTGGATGCGTGTTGCACGTCGGCCGGATCGAGCCGGAAAAGCAGCAGCCGCTCAGGCCGCCTCGTCACGCATCTGGTACCAGCGATACAACATGCGCTGTCCTGCCCGGCGAAACGGTGCGAACGGATGGGTCGGCAGCGGGGATGTGAAGATCGGCAGATCCTGGGCTTTGAAACTCTTCCCGGCAATCATCTCTGCCATGCGACGACCTGCCTGCGCGGAGTACGATACGCCGTTGCCGCCATAGCCGAGCGCGTAGAATATTTGCTGTGCCGGATCCGGCCGGAAGATACGCGGCATCATGTCGTGGCTGACGTCGACCCATCCCCACCAGGAATAATCGATGCCGATGCCGCGCAACGGCGGAAACTTCCGGTGAAGACCATCGATGAGCAGTTGCAGGTGACGCGGATGCGCAGCGTCCGCGCCGGTGATCGCGCTTCGGCTTCCGATCTGGATCCGGTCGTCGGGCAATCGGCGGTAGTAAAACCGGAGGGTCCGCGTGTCGGTGATGACCTCTTTGGTTCGAAATCCTGTGGCTTCGAGTTCGGCCTGGGTCAGAGGACGCGTCACGATCGAGTTGGATAGAATCGGCATGCATCGCCCGCGAAGCAGGGGACTGAGACCAGGCGCCGTATAGGCGCCTGTTGCAATGCCGACTGCGCGCGCACGGACGACGCCCCCCGGTGTGTGCAATCGATAGCTGTCCTTGGCGGAGACGATCTCCGATACTGGACTGGCGGGATGCACTTTGGCGCCGAGGCTGCGCGCCATCCGTTGATAGCCGAAGGCAAGCTTCGCGGGATGGACGCCGGTGCCGAGCGGTTCATGCACGGCGCCGACCGCTTCTGCATCATTGACATAGTCATTTCTCAGTTCATCCAGCGACACGACACGGGATTTGTAACCGAACACCTCGTTTTGAAGCCGGGATTCCGTGGCGATCTTGTCGAATGATCTCTGACGATGCGCAATATAGAGATGGCCGCCGCGTTGCGGCTCGCATGCGATGTCGCAGGTACGAATGAGATCTTCGAACGTCTCGAAGCCGTCCTGGATCTCGTTGTGCAGCCGCAATGCGGTGTCGCGGCCCCAGCGCGCAATCCATTGCGAGCGCGACAGGCGTCCGGCAGCGTTCTGCGCCTGACCGCCGTTACGCGTGCTGCAACCCCAGGCGACCCGGTTGGCCTCGAGCACAACCGCCTTGATCCCGAATTCCCGCGCCAGGAAGATTGCGCAGGCCAGTCCGGTATATCCCGATCCGACAATTGCGACGTCGGCATCAATGTCGCCGCTGATCGGCCCGTCGTCGTCGGGCACCGGGCCGGACGTCGCGGCCCAATAAGTCGGCGCATAGTCATGGTTACGGCCCGGGCCTGCCGAGACCAGAGGATCGTAGTGCGGATCATAGGGAACTGTCGGCACTGTCGCGCGAAGGTCTGGTCCGTCCGTCATGTTGTCGTCGCTTCGCCCGTTAGTGCCGTCACGCCGGGCAGCAGCGGACGGTCTTTCCGGAACGCACTTTTGCGCGCCACCTTCTCGCCGGCGAACGTAAAGAGATCACAGCCTTCCGCTTCGATCCGCTTGCCGTCACTGGTGGTGGCGCGGAAGGTCCATTCTGACAGGCCTCGCTCGCCGAACACGTGATGGTCCGAGCATGTCCAGCTTACATCCGGCATGTCGGTCCAGACTCGCTCGAATGCCGCTCTCACATCCGCCGCCCCCGCAATGCGGCGGCCGAACATCTCCGGGCCGGCCGCGGTGTCGAAAACGACGTCTTCCGTCATGCAAGCCATCACGCCGGCCGCATCGTGCCGATTGAAAGCCGCAAACATGCGAGTGAGAAGCGCCAGTCGCTGCGCCTCGAGATCTGACATAAATCGCTCTCTTGATCGGTTACACGGAAGCTCGGCCTGGATTGCCGGCCATTGAGTGCGACGATGCCAGCACGGCTGGTCAGCGTTTAGAGCCAGTTTGGGCGAAGTCTCCGACCAGACGATTGGTCACGACAACGGGAGACTGAAAATCACAACGCATGCAGGATCCGTCTCGCCAATCTGGTTCAACGATTGTGCAGCCCTGGTCCTTCACGTTGCTGTGGTGGCCGCCATCATGCGTCGATGTCGAGAATTTCGCAGAACCATTGGCCCGAGAGGCCCCGCCCCAGCTATCGAGCCGCTCGCGATCGTACCGGGTTCGGCTAGGCATGCAGCATCTTCTGACAGGCGCCGGCGAATTCTTTGGATCCTTGACGCCGGGACTGATGGCGGCGACAGCTGCGGCAATATTTGCGGCAGCGGTTTTTCGCGGCTTTACCGGCTTCGGCTTTGCATTGGCGGCCGTGCCGCTTCTCGGGCTCGTCATGTCGCCGGCCCGCGCCGTGCCGGTGGCGGCCGGTCTTCAATTGTTGGGCGGGCTGCTCGATTTCCGGAGTGCCTCGAAGACGTGCCATTGGCCCTCGCTCCGATGGCTCATTATCGGCGCAGTGGTCGGCTCGCCGATGGGAACGCTTATACTGGTTGCTATTCCGGCACCGATCTCACGTCTCGTCATCAGCGCGATTACGCTGTTTGCGGTGTTCGTGCTTGGCCGAGGCTTCAAATTGGCTGCCGTACCGACCCGCACGACAACATCGGTCACCGGCTTCCTCGCGGGATTGTTCAACGGTCTGGCCGCGATGCCAGGACCTCCTGCCGTCGCCTATTACATGTCAACACCACTAAGTCCGGATGCAGTGCGCGCGTCGCTGATGGTATTCTTTCTCGCGACGTCCGTTTCGGCGGTGCTCGCCGCCGCGACGATAGGCCTGATCGATTCTCAGGTCACGGGCCTGTTGCTGCTCTGTCTGCCGGTGATGTGGGTTGGGACACGGATCGGCGAACGTGCCTTCACCCGCGGCACCCAAGCCATGCATCGTCATGTTTCGATTGTGAGCCTGGGTCTGATCGCGATCGGCAGTGCGATCAAGGGGCTGAGCGAACTGGCCTGATCCGAGGGTCAGTTCAGTTCAGATCATGCGGGCAATCAGGCGTCCGAGACGCTCTATCCCGGCCTCAATCCGGTCCGTTCTGATCGACGAAAATCCGAGACGGAAGCTGTGGCGATAGACTCCTTCTTCCATGGAGAACACATCTCCCGGCTCGATCACGACGCCATCCGCGCGCGCGGCTTGCGCAAGCGCCGCCGCATCGCATCCGGATGGACATGTCACCCAGTAGCTGGTGCTTCCGGACCCCCGGAGCCACGTGCAAGCCGGCAGATGATCGGACAACAGCCGATCGATGATCCGGGCACGCTCAAGCAACACCCGCGAGACCCGCTGCAGATGAGACCGGTAATGTCCAAGGCCAATGAACAAGGCGGCCACCCGCTGATTGTTGAGCGGGGGATGGCGTATCATGAGGCGGCGAAGCGCGCGCAATTCCCGGATCACGGGTGACGGCGCAACCACATAGCCCAGCCGAAGGCCCGGCGCGAGAACCTTGGATAGGCTCCCAACATAGAGGACGCGACCGTTGCGATCGAGGCTCATCAATGGCGGCAGTTCGGGTTCTTCCGATATCAGTTCGCTTTCATAATCGTCTTCGATCAATACGATGTCGTTGTCCCGCGCTTTCCACAAAAGCTCCAGCCGGCGCTGCAGCGGCATCACCACGGTTGTAGGGCATTGATGACCCGCGGTGACGTAGGCCAGGTCACATCCCTGGAATTCCGCACCGGGAACGATGCCATCCTGGTCGATGTTTAGCGGCACGATGTTTGGGGTCAGCATCCCGAAGATATTGCGCGCGTCCGGATAGCCCGGATTCTCCATGCCGACGCGAGTGTCCGGTTTGGTGAACAGGCTTGCGATGAGGTAAAGCGCATGCTGTGCGCCGATGGTCATCATGATTTCGTCGGGCCGTGCGCGCACGCCGCGGCGCGGCAAGACCTGAAGCCGGAGTTGCTCGATCAACGCCGGATCGTCCTCGTCGATGGTATCCCGCGCCCAGTTGTTGATCTCGGGGACGCTGAGCGCTGCCCGGGCGCTTTCCCGCCAGTCGTTGGTCGGAAACAGGCTGGGGTCGAATTGCCCAAAGATGAAGGGATAGGGATAGTCCTGCCAATTGAGCGGCTTGACGATATTGCGATAGCCTGAAGGCCTGATCGCATAGCGGCCGGCCCACTGTTTCTCATTGGAATCATCAGGCGCCGGCCGGCTGGCTTTTTCGGTGCCGAGATGTTTCGGAAGGCCGGCCACGAAATAACCGCTGCGTTCCCGGGAGACCAGGAAGTTCTGATCGACCAACTGCTCATAGGCGATCACGATGGTATTTCGTGATACTTCAAGCAGGGCGGCCAGTTCCCGGCTGGAAGGCATGCGTACGCCCAGCGACAATCGTCCCTCTTCGATGGCAGCGAAGATGATCTGGCGGATTTGCAGCTGGAGAAACGGCCCCCTGCGGTCGAGATCGAGGAACAGGGATTCCCAAAACAGGGCGTCGTTCATCCCGGCCGGGCCGGGCCTGCCCTCCGTCGTCGTCGCCCTCGTCAGCCGCTTTGGGTCCGCCATGTTTGAATTCTTCCACCGTTGCGGCGTTCAGAGCAGTTTCCTGCGCCCTAATCTTCGTTCGGAGCAAGCAAAAGCCACGCCACGGCCAGCCCTGAGCTATTCGACCAAGGACTATCACTGGCCCCATTCGTGCATACGATCTGGCGCTGGTTTGGCGCGGTCCGAGGCCTCACGCTTAAGTGACGGAATTTTAAGGATAGCCCGGTGAGCCAGCATACGGTTGTTTTTTCGGCCCGCAAGATCGTGACGATGAACCCATCGCGCCCTTCGGCAACCCACGTCGCAGTTCGCGAGGGCCGCATTGTCGCAGTCGGTAGTTTCGATGAGATTTGCGGGTCGAGCGGAGTCGAGATCGACACCCGTTTCAGCGACAAAGTCCTGCTTCCCGGCTTCGTCGAGGGCCACAGCCACATCATGGAGGGGGTCGTCTGGTCGATGCCCTATGTTGGCGCGTTCGACCGCCGATCGCCGGACGGCGAGCTTGTTGCAGGATTGGGGAGCATCGATGCGCTGATCGCGCGTTTGCGTGAAGCCGAAGCCCAAATGACGGATCCGGAAGCTCCCCTGTTTGCGTGGGGCTTCGACCCGCTGCACATCGGAGGGCAAAAGCTGAGTTGCCGGGAACTGGATAAGGTCTCCACCAGCCGCCCCGTGATGGTCATGCACGCCAGCTTCCACATCACCAATGCCAACTCGCTGGTGCTCGAGCGCGCCGAATTTTCGCGTGCCACCAATATAGCCGGGGTGGCGCTTGGCGACGATGGCCAGCCGACCGGCGAAATCCAGGGCATCGCCGCGATGTTTCGCGCGTTCCGCGTGGTCAAGTCCAATCCGTTCAAGGGCAACTTCTCGGAGAAGGACATCAGTCGCTACGCCGCGTCCGCATGCATTAGCGGCGTTACAACGATCACCGATCTCCACAGCGACCTGCCTGAGGACACCATCGAACTCTACCGCGCTGCAACACGCCGTCCTGAATTTGCGGTGCGGCTTGTGCCGGCCCTGGCCGGAGCCTCGCACAGCCCTGAGGATGCAATCGCCAAGATGGAGAAGCTGCGTCTCTCCGGCAATGAGAAATTGCACTTCGGCATTGTGAAGCTGATCGTCGACGGATCGATTCAGGGCTTCACCGCACGACTGCGCTGGCCGGGTTACCACAACGGCGCGGCCAACGGCCTCTGGTATATCGCGCCGGAAGAATTGCCGCGCATGGTGGAGACCTACCACAAGGCCGGCATCCAGCTTCATATTCACACCAATGGCGACGAGGCCACCGAGGTCGCGCTCGATACGATCGAGGCGGCGCAGACCGCGGCTCCACGGCCGGATCATCGCCACACGCTGCAACATTGTCAGATGGCGGACACGGCGCTGTTTCGGCGGATGAAAGCGCTGGGCGTTTGCGCCAACCTGTTCGCAAACCACCTTTTTTACTGGGGCGATGCGCATTACGAATCGACCATGGGCCCGGAGCGCGCCAACAGACTGGACGCCACAGCCACTGCACAAAGAATTGGCGTGCCGTATTCCATTCACTCCGATGCACCGATCACGCCCCTGGACCCGCTGTTCACGGCATGGTGCGCCGTCAACCGCAAGTCCTCGGGCGGACGCGTTCTCGGCAAGGCGACCGAGGCGATCAGTGTCGAGCAGGCGCTTGCGGCGATCACGATCGGTGCTGCCTATACTCTGAAGCTCGACCATCTGGTCGGAAGCATCGAGACCGGGAAGTACGCGGATTTCGCCGTGCTCGACGAAGATCCCATGGACGTCGAACCGGAACGACTGAAAGATATCGGGGTGTGGGGAACGGTGGTAGGCGGCCGTGTGCACAAGGCTGCGCGAGCATGAGAGCCGCTTCGCCCGCGACGATCCCGGTCACAGTTGTTGGCGGCTTTCTCGGGGCGGGCAAGACGACGTTTCTCAACCACCTGCTCAAGACCAGCAGTTCGCGTTATGCCGTCCTGGTGAATGATTTCGGTGCGGTGAACATCGACGCCGGGCTGATCGCAAAACACGACGGAACCACCCTGACACTGACCAATGGCTGCGTCTGTTGCAGCACGGGCGGCGGCTTCATCGACACCCTTAACGCGCTTCTGGATAGCCGGATTCCATTCGATCACATCGTCATCGAGGCGAGCGGCGTCGGTGATCCCTGGCGAATCGCCGAAATCGCGCTGGTCGAACCAAGCCTGCGGCTCAATGCGGTCATTGTGATCGCCGATGCTTCACGCATCGAGCACTTGCTGATTGATCCACGGGTCAGCGACACCGTGCGCAAACAATTCGAACGCTGCGACGTGGTCCTGCTCAACAAGACGGACATCTGCGGATCACGAGGTGGTTTTCAGGCGTTGGTGCTATCAGCGCATCGGCAGCTTCGATCGCGAGCGCCTCGCGGAGGCATTGCAGAACCTGCCGGCACAACTGATCCGTCTCAAAGGATGGTGCGGCTGCGTCGGCGAGGCCGATACCTATCTTCTTCAGATGGTCGAGCAGTCATGGTCGCTGACACCGGCAGAGCCGGCTGAACCGTCGCATCGGCCCGGCGTCAATCTCGTGGGCGTTGGCACAGCGGACCTGCCGGCATTCGCCGATCTCGATCGCATTCTTGACCATGCGCTGGTATCGCCGGCTGTTGCCGGAGAGCACACGCCGGAGCCACAACAATGGCGAAGTCAATCGCCGGGCATGCAATTCCATCCATTATGAAAAGGGGAACACAATGTCGTTCAAAGACTTCATTTTGAAATGTGCGCTCACGTTCGCCGTTGTCTTTACGATGTCGCTCTCGCATCTGCCGCCCGCACTGGCTGACGGCGGCACGGTGGTGATCGCCACCACTCAGGTGCCGAGGCACTTCAACGGCGCGGTGCAGTCCGGGCTTGCAACCGCGATGCCAAGCACGCAGATTTTCGCCAGTCCGCTACGCTATGACGACAACTGGAATCCCAAACCCTATCTCGCGGAATCCTGGGAAGTCGCGCCGGATGGATTGTCGGTGACGCTGAAGCTGGTGAAGAATGCAGTCTTCCACGATGGCCATCCCATCACATCGGAAGACGTGGCGTTTTCCATCATGACCATCAAGGCCAACCACCCGTTCCAGTCGATGCTGGCGGCGGTCGACAAGGTCGATACACCGGATCCCCTGACTGCGGTCATCAGGCTGTCCCATCCGCATCCGGCCCTTCTGTTGGCGATGTCGCCGGCCCTGATGCCGATCATTCCCAAGCACATTTACGGTGACGGGCAGGACATCAAATCTCATCCCGCGAATATCAAGCCGGTCGGCTCGGGACCATTCAAGCTGACCGAATACAAGCAGGGCGAATACTACACGCTGGAGAAATTCGACCGCTTCTTCATCCCGGGCCGGCCAAAGCTCGACAAGATCGTCGTCCGCATCGTCTCGGACCCGAACGCCGCCATCGTCTCGCTTGAACGCGGTGATGTTAATATCCTGCCGTTCATGGCAGGGGTCCGGGACATCGAACGGCTGGAGAAGATGCCGGGCGTATTCGTCACCAACAAGGGGTTCACCGGCATCGGTGCGCTGAACTGGCTCGCCTTCAACACCAAGAAGAAGCCGCTCGATGACGTCCGCGTGCGTCAGGCCATCGCCTATGCGGCCAACCGCGATTTCATCGTCAGCAAGCTGATGGGCGGCAAGGCGGCCGCATCGACCGGTCCGATCTCGCCCGGTTCGCCTCTCGATGAGCCTTCGGTCCAAACCTACAAGTTCGATCTCGCCAAGGCGCAGGCGCTGCTCGACGAGGCAGGTTATCCGAAGAAGGCAGACGGCTCACGTTTGTCGCTGGTGATCGACTACATCCCGGGCGCGGACGAGCAGCAGCGCAATGTCGCCGAGTACCTTCGTTCGCAGTTGAAGCGCGCCGGGATCAACCTTGAAGTCCGCGCGGCTCCCGACTTCCCGACCTGGGCACAACGGATCTCCAGCTATGATTTCGACATGACGATGGATACCGTGTTTAACTGGGGCGATCCCGTGATCGGGGTCGATCGTACCTACCTTTCCAGCAACATCCGCAAGGGCATCATCTGGTCCAATACCCAGCAATACAGCAATCCGAAGGTGGACGAGATTCTTGCGGCCGCGGCGAAGGAGACGTCGCCGGAGAAGCGAAAAGCCCTGTATTCCGAGTTCCAGAAAATCGTGGTCGCGGATGCACCGATCTTTTACGTTAACGCGACGCCTTACTATAATGCGTTCAGCAAGGGGCTGTCCGGCCTTCCCACGACCATCTGGGGAGTCATGTCTCCGCTCGACGAACTTTATTGGGCGACGCCGCCGAAGACCTGAGGAAGTCGACGGCGCAGATCAAGGCAAGCTGGTATCATGACGCTTCTCGTTCATGTCGCCCGTCAGGTGGCCAACGCCGTTGGCCTCCTGATCGCAGTGCTCGTTCTCAATTTCTGCCTGATCCATCTCGCGCCGGGCGATCCTGCCCAGGTCATCGCCGGCGAAATGGGCGGCGCCTCGGCGGACGTCATTGCCGCGCTTCGGATCAAATACGGGCTTGACCAGAGCCTGGCCCAGCAACTGCTGACCTACCTGTCGAAAGTCGCGACCGGCGATTTCGGTTACTCGTATTATTTCAACGAGCCGGTGGTGCATCTCATCGCACAACGGCTGCCAGCGACGCTTTATCTCGTGATCTCGGCGCTGGTAACGGCTGTGGTGATCGGCACCTTGCTGGGTGTCATCAGCGCGCGCCGGCCGAACGGTTGGTTCAGCCAGTCCGTGACCGTGCTGTCGCTGGCGGGCTACGCAGCGCCGATCTTCTGGACGGGCCTCATGCTGTTGCTGCTGTTCGGTTCGGTCTGGCCCGTGCTGCCCGTGTCTGGCATGGCTGACGTTGTCAATCCGAAGTCCGGCTTCGCTTATGCCGCGGACGTAGCCCGCCATCTGGTGCTGCCGGCTTCGACGCTCGCGCTGGTCTTCGTTGCCCAGTACAGCCGTCTGGCTCGGGTCAACATGATCGACGTGCTGGCGGCGGATTATGTCCGGACGGCCCGCGCCAAAGGACTGCCCGAATATTTGGTGATCGGAAAGCATGCCCTGCGCAACGCACTGATCCCCGTCGTGACGGTTGCGGGCCTCCAGTTCGGCCATTTGTTCGCCGGCGCCGTCCTGGTCGAGACTGTCTTTAGCTGGCCGGGGATGGGACGGCTGGTGTTCGATTCAATTCTGCGGCGCGATTATCCAACGCTTCTCGCCATGCTGTTCTTCTCGGCCGTTCTCGTCATGGCCGCAAATATCATAACTGATCTGGTGTATCGCCTGATCGATCCCCGCATTCGGACGGGCGCACGGTGAGCGTGCTGGAAACCCCGATTGTCGCTGCCGACACGTCAGCGCTGCCGGTCAAGGCGGCGGTTTCGCCGGCTGCGGCCGCCTTGCGCCAGTTCGGCCGCAGTCCGTCAGGCGTGGCCGGCGCGATCCTGCTTCTGGCCCTGATCGCGATCACCGCATTCGGTCCGGCGCTTTACGGGATCGACCCGCTCGATCTGGTCGGGGCGCCGTTCACGCCGCCGGGCGCCGATGCCTGGCTCGGCACCGACTATCTGGGGCGCGATGTGCTGGCGGGCCTCGTCTATGGCGGTCGCGCGACCCTTACGGTGGGCGCCGTTGCGGCGGTGATCACCATCGCGATCGGCGTCACCATAGGTGCGCTAAGCGGATACTTCGGAGGCGCGATCGACATCGCGCTGGTCAAGGTCACCGAGTTTTTTCAGATTCTGCCGCCGCTGCTGTTTGCCATGGTTCTGGTGACATTGTTCGGCCAGACGCTCACGACAATCACCGTCGCAATCGGGGTCGTCAGTTGGCCAACCGCCGCGCGGCTGACCCGTGCCGAATTTCTGCGGCTGCGCAGCCTCGATTTCGTCAAGGCATCGCGTGCGGCAGGGGCGGACAACGCTCACCTGATCCTGCGCGTCGTGCTGCCGAACGCGTTGCCGCCGATCATCGTGTCGGCGACACTGGCGATCGGGGTGGCGATCCTGTTCGAAGGCGGCCTGAGCTTTCTGGGCCTTGGAGATCCCAACACCATGAGCTGGGGCCTGATGATGGGCCAGAACCGAAACTACGTTCTCGACGGATGGTGGACCGTCACCTTTCCAGGGGCCGCCATCTTCATCTCCGTCCTTGCGATCAGCCTGATCGGCGATGGCATCAACGACGCCATCAACCCGCGCCTGCGGCGGAGGACATAGCATGGCGCCGGTTCTCTCCGTTCAGGGGTTGAGCGTCGGCATGAATGGCGCGAGCGGTCTCGTTCCGGTGCTCGAGAACCTGTCATTCGATGTCGAGCAGGGCAAGACCGTGGCGCTGGTCGGCGAATCCGGCTGCGGCAAGAGCATGACCGCGCTCGCGATCATGCGGCTGCTTCCAGAAGATTTCGTCATAACTGCCGGCCGCGTCCTGCTCGACGGCGAGGATCTGCTTTCGGCGCCGCCGGCGCGATTGCGCAGCCTGCGCGGCAACAAGATATCGATGATCTTTCAGGAGCCGATGACCGCGCTCAATCCGCTCTTCACGGTGGGCGACCAGATCGCGGAAGTGTTGCGGCAGCATCGCAAGCTCGGCCGCAAGGATGCGTCGGAACAGGCGGTCAAATTCCTGAAGGCGGTCCAGATTCCCGCGGCGGAACGCCGTATCCATGCCTATCCGCACCAGCTTTCCGGTGGGATGCGGCAACGCGTGATGATCGCGATGGCGGTGGCCTGCCAGCCGAAGCTGCTGATCGCGGATGAGCCGACCACGGCGCTCGATGTAACCGTGCAGGCGCAGATTTTCGATCTGCTCGGCCAACTCCAGAGCGAGACCGATACCGCCATCGTTCTGATTACGCATGATCTCGGTGCCGTTGCCGAGATGGCCGACGACGTGGCGGTGCTCTACGCCGGGCGTTGCATCGAACAAGGCACATCGCACGAAATCATCGCGCGCGCTCGACATCCATATACGCGCGGGTTGATGGCCTGTGTGCCGCATTTGCATTTGGGCCCGTCGACCGGCCACGATCCGGCCGATCTTGCGGAGATCCCCGGCATGGTTCCTCCGCTGGGCGCGCGCGGTATCGACTGCGCTTTCCTGCCGCGCTGTTCGTTTGCGGCCGATGTCTGCAGATCTCGGCCGCAGCCTCCGCTCGATGTCGTTGAGGCGGGCGCGGCCGTATCCTGCTGGCGTCACCGGGAGATCGCGCCATGACCGATATGGCCAATCATGGTCTGGATCGGCCGGACGTGCTGCTCGACGTGAACGATCTCGTCGTTCACTTTCCGGCCGGCAGGAGCGGGCCCTTTTCCCGGCCGTCAAAGGTTCATGCCGTCGATGGGGTCAGCTTCAGGGTTCGACGCGGCACCACGTTTGGTATCGTAGGCGAAAGTGGATCCGGCAAATCGACGACGGCACAGGCGATCATGCGTCTCGTTCCAGCCACATCCGGCCAGATCATCTTTGGCGGCGAGAACATCGCGGACTTTCGCGGCGAACGGCTCCGGCAGGCAAGGCGCAGTTTCCAAATCGTATTCCAGGATCCGTTTTCGTCGCTGGATCCGCGCCGCCGGGCCGGCGATCTCGTTCGCGAACCGCTCGATCTGCTCAACATCGGATCGCGCACCGAGCGCGATACGCGCGTTCGCCAACTGCTCAAGGAGGTTGGGCTGCCACCGCAGGCCGCGGAGCTGTTTCCTCATCAATTTTCGGGCGGCCAGAGACAGCGGCTGTGCATTGCGCGGGCGCTTGCGCCGGAGCCCGATCTGATCGTGTGCGACGAAGCAGTGTCGGCGCTCGATGTGGCGATTCAGGCCCAGATCCTCAACCTTCTGAAGAAGCTGCAGCGAGAGCGCGGCCTGACCTATATCTTCATCTCGCATGATCTCGGCGTCATCCAGCATTTCTGCGACGAAATAGCGGTCATGTATCTCGGCAAGATCGTCGAACAGGCTCCGCGCTCGGTCTTCTTCTCGGAGCCGCGCCATCCATATAGCTGGTCGCTTGTCGCTGCCGCGGCACCTCCCGGGCCTCTCCGGGATCAGCTCAAGCAGCGCTATCTCGTCAAAGGTGACCCTCCAAGCCCGGTGGATCCTCCGCCCGGATGCCGGTTTGCGCAACGATGCCCTTTCGTAATTGAAAGGTGTACGCTCCAGCTTCCTGTTCTCGAGGTCGCTGGAACGGGACACTACATCGCCTGTCACCGCGTGAATGAAATTCAAGCGCCTGATTTGACGACAGCGTAATCCCCCAAGCCGTTCAACTGCTGGAGCAGGCCGGCCTGATCGTATCTGCGGCGGGCCGGTCGTCTGCCAGGCGCCGCGGGAAGCAACGTGATCAGCCGTAACGCGAGAGCGCAAGATCCTCAACATCGATATCGGCGGGCCTGCCACCAACCAGGTCGGCAGTGATGCGTCCGGAACCGCAGGCCATGGTCCATCCCAGGGTACCGTGCCCGCTGTTGAGATAGAGATTTTTCAGCCGGGTAGGACCTATCACCGGCGTTCCATCGGGTGTCATCGGCCGCATGCCGCACCAGAACGTGGAACGACAGATGTCGCCCGCACGGGGAAACAAATCTGTCAGCGAGCGTTCGAGCGGCTTCCGGCGCTCAAGCGGCAAGGTGTCGTTGTAGCCGGAAAGTTCTGCCGTTCCTCCGACCCGGATTCGATCGCCGAGCCGCGTAATGGCGACCTTGTAGGTTTCGTCCATGATGGTCGATACCGGAGCATCTGTCGCGGAGACGATCGGGACCGTGATCGAGTATCCCTTGACCGGATAGATCGGCGGCTCGATCCCAAGCGCCTTTGTGAACAGCGGCGTAAAGCTGCCGAGAGCGACGACATAGGCGTCCGATGTCATCGTTTCCCCGCCGATCCGGATTGCTGCGACACGATCGCCGGCAGTCTCGACCGCGGTCGCGACCGTCCCATAGCGGAATATCACGCCGGCTTTGCGCGCCATCTCCTCGAGGCGCTGTGTAAAGAGATGGCAATCTCCCGTCTCGTCGTGCGGTAGCCGCAGGCCTCCGGCAATCAATCCTTTTACGGCTGCCAGGCCGGGCTCGGCGGTAATGCAGCCATCCGCATCCAGGAGTTCATATGGTACGCCAAATTCATGGAGGACCTTCACGTCGCCGGCAGTGCTGTCGATCTGCTGCTGTGTTCGGAACAGCTGCAACGTCCCCAGCGCGCGATCGTCGTAGGCGATGCCGGTTTCGGCTCGCAGTTCCTTCAAACAGTCGCGGCTATATTCGGCGACGCGGACCATGCGGGCCTTGTTCACGGCATAACGTTCGACCGAGCAGTTGCGCAATGTCTGCACCATCCAGCGCCACATCCGCGGATCGAAATTCGGACGCAGTACCAGCGGCGAGTGATGCATGAATAGCCATTTCACCACCTTGAGGGGTATGCCCGGGGCGGCCCATGGCGACGCGTAGCCGGGCGACACTTCGCCGGCGTTGGCGAAGCTGGTCTCCAGGCCCGGACCCGGCTGGCGATCGATAACGGTGACTTCATGGCCCGCCTTGGCGAGATACCATGCCGTGGTGACGCCGATCACGCCGGCGCCGAGAACGAGAACCTTCATGGCAGCGCACCGGCAGAACTATTCATGAAAACGCGTCCCCGGATAGGGCTGTAACGTCGCCCGAAGCGATTCAGGTTTTCATAGCCGATGGTCCCGGCTGCAAGAGAAGGCAACTGGTGCATGAAATGGGCCGCGTGCAATCAATATACTTTGCGCGCAATCATTGGTGAATTTCCACCTTTACTGTGGTTTAAAGATGCGTTGTATGGCTGGTTTTCGCAGGAAATTGCGCGGGTTCGCAGGGTATGCAAATGCATCAGATTGACGAGATCGACCGGCGGATGATTCAGCAGTTGCGCCTCGACGGCCGCATCAGCAATGCGAATCTTGCGGCGCAAATCGGCCTGTCGCCGTCGGCTTGCCTCAGACGGCTGCATGCGCTGGAAAAACGGGGCGTGATCCGCGGTTACACGGCGCTCGTCGATGAACCGTCCTCACAAGACCGGACTGTCGTCATCATTCAGATCACCTTGGAGAAGCAAACGGAGGAATTCCTGCGCCGGTTCGAAGTCGCAGTCAGAAAATGCGCCGAGGTGCAGGAGTGCTACCTTATGACTGGAATGGCCGATTATCTGTTGCGGATTGAGGTACAAAATTCGACCGACTATGAGCGCCTTCACAACGACGTCCTGTCGCGACTTCCGGGAGTATCCCGCATCCAATCGAATTTTACCATTCGAAGCGTGATCTCCCAGCCCAAAGCCCGCCGTCGGCCTTGATGGCTGAAAGAGTGTCGTCTGCGATCATCTCTCTGCGAGAACCCGACTCGCGATCGACCGAACTCTGTGCGAAGAGGTCGCGCAATATCCTGTACTGCTGGCTTCAGCTCCGCCGGAGGCGATAGCCGCCCCGGCGGATGCGTGCCCTGGCCGGATCAGGCCGCTTTGGCCGTCGATTTCGCCACGTGGGTGGCGATCGCATCCATCAGCGCGGGCGACAGGCAGTCATAAGGCTCCAGTCCGAGCTCCTTGAAGCGCGACCTGATGCCGGGCATCTCCGACGGATTGACGCCGGACTCGATCACCGACGACACGAATGCCGCAAATCCCGGCGCCGCGGAGCCGCTCTCCTGGAACAGTTCCGGATGGATGAAGTCGAGACCGTAGAACGGGTGCGCCTTGTTTTCGATGCGGCCATACATGTGCGCGCCGCAGACCTTGCAGGCGTATCGCTGGATCGTCGCCGACGGATCGACAATTTGCAGCTTGTCGCCGTTTTCGAGCACCGTCACATTCTCGCGCGGCACAACGGCGATTACAGCGAAGGTCGCGCCGTCGGGCTTCCAGCATTTGGTGCAGCCGCAGGCATGGTTGTGCGCGACATCGCCCTTGATGCCGACCTTGACCGGTTTGTCCTTGCATTTGCAGACCAGGGTTCCGCCGGCAAAATTGCCCGAACCTTTTTTCACTCCGCTGTCGATCGATGGGTGGAGTTGAACAGTCATGGGCCTATCCTCCTTGTGTTTGACGTTTTCCGACTCAAAACACGACGACCGAACGGATCGACTTGCCCTCATGCATCAGATCGAATCCCTTGTTGATCTCCTCCAGTTTGAGGACGTGGGTGATCATCGGATCGATCTGGATCTTTCCGTTCATGTACCAGTCGACGATCTTCGGCACGTCGGTGCGACCGCGCGCGCCGCCGAACGCCGAGCCTTTCCACACGCGGCCGGTCACAAGCTGGAACGGCCGGGTGGCAATTTCCTTGCCGGCTTCAGCGACCCCGATCACCACGGAGACACCCCAGCCGCGGTGACACGCCTCCAGCGCCTGGCGCATCACATTGGTATTACCGGTGCAGTCGAAGGTGAAGTCGGCGCCGCCATCGGTCAGCGTAACCAGGTGCTGAACGATATCGCCACCGACCTTGGTCGGGTTGACGAAATGCGTCATGCCGAAGCGGCGGCCCCATTCCTCCTTGGAATCGTTGATATCGACTCCGATGATCTTGTCAGCGCCCACCATCCTGGCGCCCTGAATGACGTTAAGCCCGATGCCACCGAGCCCGAATACGACCACGTTGGCGCCCGGCGTGACCTTGGCGGTGTTGACCACCGCGCCGACGCCGGTGGTCACGCCGCAGCCGATGTAGCAGCTCTTGTCGAACGGGGCGTCCTCGCGGATTTTTGCCACCGCAATTTCCGGCAGCACGGTGAAGTTCGAGAACGTCGAGCAGCCCATGTAATGAAAGATCGTCTCTCCCTTGTAACGGAAGCGCGACGTGCCGTCGGGCATCACGCCCTTGCCCTGGGTGGCGCGGATCGCGGTGCAGAGGTTGGTCTTCTGGCTCAAACAACTTTTGCACTGGCGGCATTCGGGCGTGTAGAGCGGGATCACGTGATCGCCCGGTTTCACCGAGGTCACGCCCGTGCCGACTTCGCGAACGATGCCTGCACCCTCATGGCCGAGGATCGATGGAAAGATTCCCTCGCTGTCGAAGCCATCGAGCGTGTAGGCGTCGGTGTGACAGATCCCGGTCGCCTTTATCTCGACAAGGACTTCGCCGGCCTTGGGGCCGTCGAGGTCGAGTTCGACGATTTCAAGGGGTTTCTTCGCCTGGAAAGCGACAGCGGCGCGTGTCTTCATCGTCGAGTCCCCCTTTCGTGCAAGGCGGTCAGCATGTCGCCGGTGCTCCGCATCATCATTTGGTGCCCATGCAGGAATTTTCCGCCTGGGCGTAAGCCTTGGGCTTGTCTTCGTGTTTCGCAGGACGCACGCGGCCGACGGCATCATTGGCGCGGGCGCGCAGGTAGATGTAGATGTCGTCCATGTAGCAGGCGACGTTCGGATTATCGCCCAAGGCCGGCATGACATTTTCCTGCGACGTACTGACGTTCTTGCGACCGCTCGCGACCACGGTCAGGAAGTCGCCATAGCTCATGGTCTTGAGCGAATCCTTCAGCGCCGGTGCGTAAGTCGATCCCATACCGTCGGGGCCATGGCAGACATGGCACTCCGAGTGATAACGGCGGTATCCCGAATAGGTGTACCAATCCACGGTGCCGTCGGTGGCGACCTTGAAGGTTGGAGTTCCCTCTTTGTCGAGATATTTGCCGTCCTCGGACTTGACGGCGGTCGGGTCGACCGCGTCTTCCGCGAAGGTAATTCTTCCTGATGCCACGACGATCATCGCAGCAGCTACCAGCCAGATTGTACGCAAAAGCTTGTCCTCGGCATTCGATGGCAACGAACCGGCGCATGGAGCAACTCCACGCGCCGGAACGACATTGGGTCAGCTCATTGCGGCAGCGCGAACACCGTGAGTGTTCCGCCGAGCGCCGTGTAGTTGCTGAGCGCTGCATAGCCGCCGACAGCGCCGAGGCCATCAGTCGGATCGGTCAGGCCGGCTGCGAGACCGATGCCGGCCCAGCCACCAACACCCGACAGCACAGCGACATACTGCCTGCCGCGGTGCTCATAGGTGGTGACGTTTCCGATGATGCCGGACGGGGTCTTGAACTTGTAGAGTTCCTTGCCCGTCTTGGCATCGACCGCCTTGAGGTAGCCTTCGAGCGTTCCGTAGAACACCACACCACCGGCGGTAGCGAGCGCGCCTGACCAGACCGAGAACTGCTCCTTGTTTGACCACACGATCTTGCCGGTCTTGCCGTCCCAGGCAATGAAGTTGCCCATATGGGACTCGCCGGGGGGCGGGTACATCGAGAGCGTCGCGCCAACATAGGGCTGACCCGCGGTGTAGCTCACCTTGAACGGCTCGTAGTCCATGCAGACGTGGTTGGTCGGCACATAGAACAGTTGCGTATCCGGCGAATAGGCGGCCGGCTGTTCGTCCTTGGTGCCGAGAGCGGCCGGGCAGATGCCCTTGCTGTTGTGGTCCTCGCCGCCCTTTTCGGTCGAATATTGATCGACCACCTTGGGACGGCCGTAGGTCGGCGAACTCTTGTTCATGTCGACGCCGGTGGTCCAGTTGACCTTCGGGTCGAATTTTTCGGCGACCAGCAATTCGCCTGTTTCGCGGTCCAGCGTGTAGCCGAGTCCATTGCGGTCGAAATGGGTCAACAGCTTGCGCGCCGAGCCGCCGACCTGCTGATCGCTGAGGATCATTTCGTTGACGCCGTCATAGTCCCATTCATCATGCGGCGTCATCTGGTAAACCCACTTGGCCATGCCGGTGTCGGGATTGCGCGCGAAGATGGTCATCGACCATTTGTTGTCGCCCGGACGCTGCTTCGGATTCCAGGTCGAGGGATTGCCCGAACCGTAGTAAACGAGATTCAGGGCGGGATCGTAGGATATCCAGCCCCATGTGCAGCCGCCGCCGATCTTCCATTGATCGCCCTGCCATGTCTTGAGGCTCGAATCCTTGCCGATCGGTTTTCCGAGGTCGGTGGTCTTTTCGGGATCGACCATGATCTGGTCATCCGGTCCTTCGGAGAATGCACGCCATACCTGCTTGCCGCTCTTGATGTCGTAAGCGGTCATGTGACACTGCACGCCGTATTCGCCGCCGGAGATGCCGACCAGGACCTTGTCCTTGATGACGATCGGCGCGGAGGTTCCGCTCGCGCCCTTGCCGGGATCGCCGTTCTTCACCGTCCACTCGACCTTGCCGGTCTTGGCATCGAGCGCGACCAGCGTGGTGTCGGCCTGATGCAGGAAGATCTTGCCGTCGCCATAGGCCACGCCGCGGTTCACCGTGTCGCAGCACATCACCGGAATGACGTTCGGATCCTGCTTGGGCTCGTACTTCCAGATGATCTTGTTGTCCTGCGATAGGTCAAGAGCATAGACCTTGTTGGGGAAGGGCGTGTGGACATACATCGTATCGCCGATGATGAGCGGTCCGCCTTCGTGGCCGCGCAGCACGCCGGTCGAGAATGTCCAGGCGACCTGCAGCTTGCCGACATTGGCCGCGGTGATCTGGTTAAGCTTGGAGTAGCGCGTGTTGGCGTAGTCGCCTGTCGGCATCACCCAATCCTTCGGGTTCTGCGCCATCTTGCTCAGTTCTTCGTTGGCTGAAGCGCCTGCCACGGCGAACGCCGCCATAGACCCAAGACAGGCCGCAAATATCACCTTGCGCATCGTGATTCCTCCCGGTTGTGAGCTTTGGGTTCCCGTCGAAACGGCCCACTTCGTTATTTTCTTCAAGTGTATCCGTACCCGCTTCGCCAATCGGAAACTTGCCCCAGAGCGAAGCGCGCTTGCTCAGAAGCGAACCGCGATGAACTTTTTCACTTCCAGCGCGTCGTTTCTGCGGCGTCGCCTCAATGCTGCGGAGCATCAATCCCGAGGTGCGGCTTAACAGCGGCCACGCGACTCAAGGTTGATGTTTCCCTTGACGGCGCTGAAACTAAGTCGGAGGATTGTCAAAGGGATATCTGGAAGAGCGCTACTCACGTTCCAACGATCGCCTCAAATCGAGGTAAATGTTGTTTCGGGTTACTTCTTCGAATCTCGCTCTCGAACTCGGTGGCTGAACAATGCCTGATACAGTTCACTCACTCAGCACTTCCGGGTTGGCGCCGAAGAAACAGATCCAATGTTGGTCAGAAGCCCTGACCGATCTCTGCGGTCAATTTGACGTAGACCCGCTGGAAGCCTCGTCGCTGGAGGCGCGGATTAACTATACGACCGTTTCGCAGCTGAAGCTCTGTCAGATCGAGGCCAGCCAGCATCGGATCGCACATACGGTCTCGCGAGTAAAACTAAGCGAACATCCCTTCGTCAAGATACTGTTCCAGACTTGCGGAATTTCGTATTTCGAGCAGGAGGGCCGTCGCATCGAACTGATGCCAGGCGACTGTCTCGCCTACGATGTATCCTGTCCGCATACGATCGTCAGTCCTTCGCTGACGCGGCATGAGGTCGTCATCGTCCCGAAGGAGCTGCTGCGGGAACGCGGATTCCGTTTGACGAAGATGTCGCCATGCAAGCTTTCGGCGCGCACTGGCACCGGCCGGATTGCGTATGATTTTGTGCATGCAGCCTTTGACGAAGCTGCCAAACTCTCGCCCTACAACGCCACCGTCGTGGCCGACTCCCTCATCGAGCTTCTGCTGTTGCCGCTTCGCGAGGCCAACACGGCGTTCGATCCCGTCGGTCCCGAAGCGATGTATATTCGGGCCCAGGCTTTCATCCGCGAACATCTGCGCGACCCTGAACTCTGCATCGACCAGATTTCCTCGGCGTTGGGCTGCACCAAGCGTTACCTGCACATGCTGTTCAGCGACAGGGGCATGACGGTCAGCGATTACATCTGGCGCGCGAGGTTGCAGCACTGCCGCCAGGAACTCGAGACCCAGGCCGGGAAAACGATCACCGACGTCGCGTTCTCGTGGGGCTTTTCGAGTTCCTCGCACTTTAGCCGCGTGTTTCGGAAATATTTCGGCGTTGTTCCGTCTTCCATCCACAAGGCGCCGCACACGAACCTGCTTCCGGACGTCTCCTAGTCCGCTTCGCGCCAACAGCATCGTTAACGATTCAGCTTGAGCCCTGCACGGCCGCTGTTTGCGGCACGAACAGCGCTTCATTGATCCCGCCCGAAGGTCGGCCGGCCGGAACATGCGGACAGGCGTCCGGCCGCGGCCTCGTCCCTCGCTTGTCGATGGGCACATGGCAATTGTCGATCCGCTGCTCATCCATCCATTTCCTGCCGAGCCGCTCCTTTCCAGTCAGCGTGGCCGGCGCAGTGGACGGTGAGGCGGCGGCGGGCGTAACGTGGCCGGCTTGCAGTCCGTCTTGCGCGGATACCGGCAACACAACACCGATTGCCAGCAATGCGATGAGCGATTCCTTGTAGAGCGATTTCATAGGCAAAAATTCCGGCCCGTGGTTCCGGAGTAAACATCGGCGCATTTCATTAGATAACGGCGAGATTCTTCCCGCCACCCGGAACCTGGGGCCTGTCGCCCGGTTTCCCTTCCGTCCTGATTGGCGGGGCGCATGTCAGGCGAAAGGAGAGGCAGATGAACATGAAACATCTCATTCTTGTTGGTTGCTCCGTCGCTGTTTTGAGCATCGGCACCGCAATGGCCGGTCCTTGTGACACCACCGGTCGAGCCGCAGACCTGAAGGACGCGGGATCCGGGCCAGCGTCGGTCGGCAGCGGCCAGACCACCGGCACCGGTACGGACGTCAACCAGCACCCGCCGACAGCCAGAATGAATCGTGCAACCGACGACGTCGCGGCGTCTTCGCAAGATGCGCAGAGACAGATGCAGGGCCAACCCACGGCGGCACAGCAGGCGCAAGGCGCGAAGCCTGACGAGCGGACGGCTGATAAGGGCTGTTGAGATAAGGCCTGTTGAACCGCCCACGGCGTCGGGCTACCAAACTCCGAATTGGAATCCGGAGCAGAGGGAGATCAACCATGCTGTCGCGTCGGTCTATGGCTGTAGCGTTAGCTGCTGCAACATTGGTGGGCGGAAGCTTGCCGGCCCTCGAGGCGGCGTCGCCCGCCAGTCCCGTCACGATGTTCGACACGGATAACGATGGAACGCTCGACCTCGCGGAGGTCAAGAAAGCCGCGTCGGCGTTGTTTGCGAAGCTCGATCCGGATCACGACGGCACGCTCGACAAGCGCGAATTGGCAGGCAGATTGAATGCCAAGCAGATGGCGGCTGCCGACCCGGATCACGACGGCACGTTGACGATAGATGAGTATCTGGCTGTCGTGGAGCAGCGCTTCAATGCGGCCAATCCGGACAAGGATGGAACCCTTGATGCCAAGGAACTGAATAGCCGCGCCGGGCGAGCGCTGTTGCGATTGATGAGATAGGCCGCAGCGCGAAAGCGGTCCGATCGGCAATTCGAAATGGCCTCATCCGCCCGCTGGCGAAGCTCGGGCCGCGGCAAATGCCCGCACAACGCCGACGGTCGGCACTTGCATTACATCCGGGGCGGTCCTAGTTTCAACCTCGGCGTGAACGTGGCGCCGAACTGCATGCAAGTGACTTGGGAGACCGAAATGGCCTGGAAAGCTCCGAAGATTGTCGAAGTGCCGGTGGGCATGGAAATCAACATGTACGCCTGCGCAGCGCGCAAATAGCCGCATCGCAACGATCTGCCCGGCTCCGCAGCGCTGTGCTGCTTCGAGCCGTGGCAGACGTCGCGGTTACAATTTTCAAGACACCTTTTTTCAAAGACCCTTTCCGATTTACACACTTCCAATTTCACGCGCCGCCGATTTCACACCTCCCTATTTCAGGGCATCGCGTTCAAAGTATCGCAAAGCCCTCAAACTTCCTTCCCGTCGAAAAAGTAAAGCTCCGCGCCGCCATCGGCGAAATTGGCAAGATCGCCCGCCGTGGCTTTTCCCTCCGGCGAGGCCAGTCCGGCCTTGAGGGTATCAAGCGAATCGAAATGCAGCGTGGCGACGAGGTGAATTGCGCTGGCGCCAACGGGGTTTCTGACGGCGCCTGTACTGATCTCGTACTTCTTCAGGCCGGGAATTTTCTTCGCGAGTGGAACGTGGACCGAAGCGTAATGCTTGTCGAAAGCGTCAGTGCTCTTCGGCATTTTATAGAGTACGAGAAGTTTTGCCATTCGATTTCTCCTCCCTAATTGTTGGCCTAGGCGGACCTAGTCCGGCATTGCAGCCGATCTGAACTCCGGGATCAAGCGTTCCGATCCCTCGCCGCCGGTCCTTGCGTTGTGATAGGGTGCGTCGCCGGTCGGCGCGCCGCTGCCTTCCGTTCATCTCAATGGCTATCGTGAATGCCAATTCGTGCGAAGACGTTCCGGGCAACCGCGGTGTTTCTCTCCGCGCTGCTTCCGGCCTGTGTTCATGCCGAGGGCATTGATACCGAGCATCTGTTTGGCTTCATGATCGGTACCGATATCGGCAACGTTGGCGAGCGCGAATTCCAGAGCCAGACGACCGGACGATTTGTCAGGAATGGCGGAAGCTACCGCGCGATCGGACAAGAGCTTGAACTGGAATTCGTACCTGCCAGGAATCTCCGGATTGAGCTGGGAAGCACCTTTGCGGCTCACAATATCAATGGCGTGGCTGGTCTTGATGATCGCCGTCAATTGTCCTGGCAGGGTGTTTCCGTAGACCTCCGTTACCGGTTTCTCGATCGCGATGCCGCTCCATTCGGCATGACGCTCGCGGTGGAGACTCGCGCCGACCGCATCGACGAGACGATGGCTGCGGTGGTCCGAAGCTACGGGACAGAATTCGCGTTGGCGTTCGACCGGAAGCTGATTCCGAATGTGGCTGTAGCCGCCCTCAACCTGATCTATCAGCCGGAATGGACGCGCTTCGCTCGCACGGGGGCTGCGGACCAGGAATCCACCATCGGCGCTGCGCTCGGGCTGATGGCGCAGCTACGTCCCGGTTTTTTTCTCGGCGGAGAGGCGCGCTATCTGCAAAGATACGAAGGAATTGGCTTGGAGGAGCTCGCGGGCCGGGCGTTGTTCGTCGGTCCAACCGCCTATGTGCAGTTGTCGCCGCGGTCGCGGCTGACCGCAAGCTGGAGCGTTCAGGCGTGGGGACGCCCCGCCGGATCAAATGTTGCGCTTGATCTCGTCAATTTCGAGCGGCATCAGGCGCGCTTGATATTCGGTGTCAATTTCTAAAATGGAACGGTTTCGCAACTCCGGGATTTCACGGCGTAGTGAAACTCCGCCCTGTCGGTTCCGTAGCTGGCTGTGCTATCTGTTCAGCGACCCAATCCGAGGATCAAGGCATGGATCTGATAGACTTGGTCGTAACGGTGTGCGCCGTGATGTCGCCGGCCACCTGTGAAGAGAGGCATCTGGTGTTTTCCTCGGGTGTCTCACTGCAGCAATGCGCGGCGGGCGCGCCGCCCTATATCGCACAATGGGTGGGCGAGCATCCGAAATGGACCGCGGTCAAATGGCGTTGCGAATATCCGCACAGCCACGACAAGGCCGATGCGGGCGACACAACGCTTACCGGCTGACGCTTGATTGACGGCGCCGCAGCATGGCTATTTGCTGCAGTCCCTCAGATCCTTATCCTCAATCGAGAACACCGCATCCGCCTTGATCTCGATGTTGCGCACGACGCACTGCTTCGCGCCGGCGTAGCTGACTTTGGCATCGTAGCGGCCGGGCTCCACGCCCGTGATGCGCAGGCGTTCGTCGTGGTCGACCTCCTTATCCCTGTCGTTCAGGGTTTGGTTAGGCCCCCAATCGTTCTTGCCGGCCGGCGATAGCTGGAAGCCGGAAATGGTCGAGGTGGTCAGGTTCCAGAGCCGGACGCCTTTGCCCTTGCTCTGCGCGGCAAGTTCGTTGCCGCTCGCAAACAGCAGCGCGGCAAAAGCCAGGATCCAACGCATCAGCCGGTCCTTCCATTGTGAACGCTTGCAGCCGTCATCTTATCAGACGGTCACCATTCCTCGCCTTGTCGAAATTTTTTGCGTGGTCGAGGCCGATTGGGGCGATCAACTTTGCGGATTCGAGATCGGCCCGGTCGAAATCGGTGTCGATGACCGTGACACCGGTCAAGTCGGCTCCGCCGAGTTGTGCGCTCTTGAGGGAAGCGCCGGTCAGGTCGGCGCCCTTCAGTGAAGAAAATTCGAGATTGACGCGCGACAGGTCAGCGCCGCGGGCGTTCAATCGCTCCAGGTTGGCGGATTTCAGCACTGTGCGTATCAGGCCCATCGACTGGTTGCGCATGTCGGCGCCCAGGTTCGCGCCCGCGATCGAGGCTCCGACAAGACTCGCACCGGTAAGATCGGCGGCAATGCGTGCTCCCGAGAGATCGGCGCCGTCGAGGCGGGCGCGCACCATCTGGGAGGCGAATAGGTTGGTGCCCTTCAGGCTTGCGCGCGTCAGGTCCGCCTCGAGCAGCCACGCCTGATCGAGGACTGCGCGATCGAGTGTCGCGCCGGCGAGCCTGGTCTTGTTGAGCCGAGCCGCCCGAAAGATCGCGCCGGACAGGTCGAGGGCGGAAAGGTCGAGGCCGGACAGTCTCTTTCCGGTGAAATCGGCGGGCGCGGCGCTGGTCGCCGCAATAACCGCGGCCTCGACCTCCGCGCGGGTCATTTCGGCCGAAACCATATCCGGCGACGACAGGTCAATATCACGCATCATGTCCTGCGCCGTCGCCGTCATGGCGATAAGGCCAAGACCGAACGCTGCGGTTCCGATCGCGCGTTTCATCGTCACCTCCGCCGCCGGTGTATGTTTAGCACGCGCCACAAGCACTGCCTATGAAACATCCCGCTCGGTTCGATCGCCATCGATCCGCCGTGCAATATCTGCCTTGATTGCAGCGATTTCGGCTTCTCCGCGCGCGTTGCGCGGTGTGGGGATCGGCAGGTCGGCGATGATCCGTGCCGGCCGCGGCGACAGCAGGAACAAGCGGTCGCCGAGACGAACCGCTTCGTCCAGGTCGTGCGTAACCAACAGTGTCATCACCGAACGGCTGTCCACCAGCATGGCAATCTGGTCGCGCAGGCGAGCGGCGAGGGCGTCGTCGAGCGACGCCAGCGGTTCATCGAGAATGAGGAAATCCGGCTCGACTGCGAACGCGCGTGCAAACGCGACGCGGCGGGCGAGGCCGAGCGATAGTTCGCCCGGGAAATCGCTGCGATGTGCGCTCAGTTCCAGAATTGCGAATAGGGCCGAAAGCTTCGCTTCGTCGGCCTGCGGCGCGGCCAGTCGCACATTGTCTTCGACCGACCGCCAGGGCAACAGCCTTGGTTCCTGGAATACCATGCCGATCCGTGCGCCGGCCGGACGCGAAACGCGCCCCTGAAAATCAGGGTCGAGTCCGGCGAGAATCCTGAGCATCGTGCTCTTGCCGCAACCGGATGGACCGACGAACACGCCAACCTCCCCTGCGCCGAGCGTAAAGGTAATGCCGGCGAGCACCTCGCGCTGTTCGCCCGCAGCGCTCTTGAACGCCTTGCTTGCGATATCGACCTCAAGCCGCACGGGGTCGCCACCGGGATAGCTTTGCTTCGAATGGCTGAACCATCAAGGTTTCGATGATGAGCACGACCGCGGCGAAACTTAGTGAATAGGCGAGCAAAAGAGGGATGTCGAACAGCTGGAAGGCCACGCCGATCTCGAAACCGACGCCATTTGGCCGTCCCAGCAATTCCGCAACCAGGACGATCTTCCAGACCAGGGAAAGGCCTGATCGTGCGGCGGCCGCGATATAGGGCGCCAGTTGCGGCAATATGACGTGCCGCAACCTGCTCCAGCGCGGGATTGCAAATACCGTCGCCATTTCGTCGAGCGCGGCGTCGAGTGCACGTGTTCCTTCGCGCAGCGTGACGACAGCGGTCGGAAGCTTGTTGATGGCGATTGCCGCAATTGCCGCGGCCTCCGTCAGGCCGGCCCAGATGTAGGCAAGCACGATGACGACGAGCGCGGGCAGGTTGAGCAGCAGGATCAGCCAGGGATCGCCCAGCTGATTGGCAAGTCGCACCCGGCCCATCAGATAGCCGATGGCAGAGCCCAGCGACATGGCCAGGACGAAGGCCAGGGCAACGCGTGCCAATGTTACTCCGAGATTGAAGAACAGCGCGCCGGACGTGGCTTCGGCAATCATCGCCGTGAGCACGACGGGCGGCGGCGGCAGCTTCGCGTCGCCGATCAGCAGCGAGGCGATCCACCAACTCGCAACGAACACGGCGAATGAAAGCAGGCGCGTCACCTCAATCTCCAGGGATGGCGTGATAGAACGTGCCGGGATCGAGTTCCTGCGCCGGCCCGACAAGTTCGCGGCCGCCGATGTCGGCCAGTACACGGTAGAGAACGCGCGCATCGGCTTCTTCGTCGGCGACGGCACGACGCGGGATTCCTTCTCGATAGCGATCGCGGTAGGCGCGCAGGGTTGCTGCGTCCGAAGCCCCGGTCAGTGGCGCAATCTTCTTCCACTCCGCATCCGAGGTCGACAAAATCTCCTTCGCCATGCGGGTCATTGCGATAAACCGCGCTACCACATCCTGGTTTGCGCTCGCCCATTTTTCGTCGAAGACATAGCCGAGCATCGCGGTGGGGCCTTTGGCCCCAAGTCCCGGCAGGAGGTCCTCGATGCCGGCGACGCGGCGGAAGCCTTTTGCTTCCAGGGCGGCGCAGAAATTCCAGTAGTTCAAGGTGGCATCCATTTCTCCGCTGAAGGTCTTTGCCGTAAGCAGCGGCGGCGCGCCGTATGCGATCGTCGAGGTTGACTTCAGGTCGATACCGCCCTGTTTCAACCATGCCTGCAGGAGCAGCCAGTTCTTGTCGATCGGGCCGCCGGCGACGGCGATCTTGCGCCCCCTTAGATCTGTCAATGCCCGGATGGGGGATGAGGCCGGCACCATGACGGCGCCGAGTGCGCTCGAATACGGATAGAATGTCAGCTTGGCGCCAAGTCCGCGTTCGCGTGACACCCACAGCCAATCGGAAACCACAATATCGGCGTTGCCGGCGCGAAGCGCGATTTTGCCCGCTTCAGGGCTTGCTAGTTCAAGAACCTCAATCGAGAGATTTGCCTGTTTGTCGAGCCCATGTGCGCGGATGACCGCCAGTTCCCACGCGAATGTTCCGGTTTTCTGCGCTGCAACCCGCATGGTCTTTGCAGTGCAGCACGTCGCGACCTGTGCCACGGCCAAAACGATTGCAAAGAGCAGCGTGCGAACAAGAAATTTCATGGTGCCTCGAGTCATTTGCTCGAACATCTTCTTTTCGCCGGGACGAGTCATAGCATAGCTTGCACGTCCAGCAGCGGGAGTAAGACGATGGTGCCTGTCGGATCGGTACGACCTATTGTCGCCGCGTTGGTCGCGTTGATGGCGACGGCAACGATCGCGCGCGCTGAAGAGGTGAACGATTATCCGACGTCGGCGCGGGCGGAATACGTGTTCGGCTGCCTGAAGGCGAACGGCGAAACGCGGCAGGCGATCGAGCAATGCTCCTGTTCGATCGATGTCATCGCGTCGCTTGTGCCGTATGACCGCTACATCACGGCCGAAACCGTCCTGAGCATGTCACAGGTCCGCGGCAATCTGGGAGGCCAGTTCCGCACTTCCGAACAGGCAGCAAGCGCGCTCAACGATCTCCGGCGGGCTCAGGCCGAAGCGGAAGTGAGATGCTTTTAAGGCGCGTCCTGATTCAGGTTCGGCATAGCCGGTCCATGCCGCATCGCATCAAATACCTGAATTGTCGATCTTCCATTCGTGCTGGAACACGTGGCCTTCGGTGTCCTTGGCCTCGGCCCGGAAACGCTGCGCGCCATTCGAAACATAGGTGAACCGAATATTGGGATCTTCCGAAATCGAAATTCCACCTTCCATCGCCAGCACCGGGCTGTCGTCCTGCCACAGCCGCAATTCATTGATGAAGAAGGCCGGAATGTAGAGCTGCGTGAGCTGGTCCATCTGCAGGCCGGAATTATTGGGGTGGCCGATCATGATCTGGGCTTCTCGCGCGCCGCTCGCAGGAGCTTCGCCGGGTTTCGAGAATTGCCGGTAGCGCATTTGCCCCAGCCTGCCCTTGGCTTCATCGGCGTTCTTGGCGGCAGGCGCCGAGCAGCCACCGGAGGCCTTCACGTAGGTCTTCGTCACATAGAGCTTGCCGTCGCTCAATTCGGCCACGGCATGGACATCGGTATAGTTGTTGACGCGCACGCGTGTTGAGAGTTCCGAGATTTTGGCGGCTGGCCCGAGTACGAACTTCGCGGCCATCGGTGCGGGATTCCGGTCGATGACGAGCGTGATCGTCAGCACGCGGCGGCTGTCCCCGGGCGGGAGCTTTGTCCGCAGGGTCACGGGAACGATCGCCGCATCCTCCGCGCGATACGGCATTTCGATCGCGATCACGTCGGCGCCATCGTTCATAGGACGGTTGCTGAAGATGTCCTGGACCAGGCCGGGCCATGGATCGTAGGCGTCGGGAGTTGCCGCAGTTGCGAGAGGCGCTCCGAACATCGCACTCAGGAGGCCGACGATGCCGAGCAGACGAAAACGATATCCTGACATGGTCGCACCCTTCGCTGAGACGGAAGCAACGGCATCAATATACGGCATTGTGCAGGCTATTCCCATTCAATTTCCGAAAATGCGGTTGTTGCATTGCGCGCATTGTAATCTTCGAATAGTTCCCACCGCGGCCGTTCGGAGCTCGCGGCGCCCGCGGCGGCGGCCGTGATCGGTTTGCCGCGCGCGACCAGCGCGCGAATATCCGACGCCAGCGTTTCGAGGTAGCGGCGTTCGTCGGCAAGTGCCGCCGGCCATTCGCTTACAGGTCCGTGACCGGGGATCACGCGTTGCGCGGGGAGGACGCCGAGCTCGCCGATCACGCTTAGCCAGCCGCGAATACTGCCGTCCAGTACGGGCGTGTGGGCAAGGAACACGAGATCGCCGGCGAACAAGGCGCCCGTTTGCTCGTCGAAAACGGTGAGATCGTTGTCGCTGTGTGCGGTCGGCCATGCCCGCAGCAGCAGGGTTCGCGAGCCGAGATCGAGTTTCATGGTGTTGTCGACAAGCAGCGTCGGGGGCACGATGCGGACCTCATCGATCAATTGGTCGCCCATGATCCTGCGAAATGCATCGATATAGAATTGTCCGCGCGCAGCCAGCGCGCGAGGCAGGTTCTTGTGACCGACGAACGTCGTTCCATCGTTTACAAAGGCGGCGTTGCCAAAGACGTGGTCCGGATGTCCGTGCGTGTTGATGACGTAGCGGATCGGCTTGTCCGTTCGGGCGCGGATTGCTGCGAGCAGTTGCTTTCCTTCGCGAACGCTGCCGCCGGTATCGACCACCGCCACCGCGTTCTCGCCAATGATGAATCCGATATTGGCAATCGCGCCCTCGTTCTCGCGCGTCATAAGCGCGGTCTGACCGCTATGCACGAACAGGCCAGACGCGATCTCACTGACGGTGAACGCTTGCTGTTGCGCTTGTGCGAACGCTGAAACGCCGAGCACGGCCAGCGCGGCAACAATCCAGGTGCGATAGACCATACATTTGCCTCCGTCTCACCACGAAGTGCCGCCGACGCCTTGTTCCCATCGTTGAAATTGGTTTTGCGTCGCAACACGCAAAAGCGAATCCATCCATCCGGATTATTCTGTTGCACGCTCCAATTGAGCAGCATAGCCTTTTTGATCGGTTCGGCTTTCATCGGAACTTCGGTTCATTGCGATCGCCGACGTCTGTTAAAGGTTGGCAAAGAAGAATTGGCAGGCCGGCATGCAACAGCCTTCGATGACGAATACCGTACGACGCCGCTGGTCCGTGATCGCGCTTCTCGCCGTCGCCATGTCGGCCGGCAGCGACAGTTCTCGGGCGCAGAGCAACGATAGCGTTGATCTTTCGATCGAACTGGTTGATCCCAAGGTATTGAGAGTATGCGCCGACCCGCGCAATTTGCCGTTCTCGAACGAGAAGGGCGAAGGGTTCGAAAACAAGCTCGCCGAATTGTTCGCCGAGAAGCTGCACAAGAAGCTCGACTACATGTATTTTCCGCAGGCGACCGGGTTCGTTCGGATAACGCTCGGCGCGCATCGTTGCGACGTCATCATGGGTTTTCCGCAGGGCGACGACCTTGCCCAGGGCACCAATCCCTACTACCGCACGGCCTACGCGCTGGTTGCCAAGCAAGGCAGCGGCCTCGAGGACGTTGCCACGCTGGAAGATGAGCGGCTGAAAGGCAAGCATATCGGTATCGTCGCCGGTACGCCGCCCGGCACCAACATGGCCGCGAATGGCCTGATGGCGAATGCGAAACCGTATCCGCTGATGATCGATACCCGCCTCGATTCGTCGGCGGAAGCGATGATCGGCGATCTGATGAAGGGAGAAATCGACGCGGGCATTCTCTGGGGACCGATGGCGGGCTTTTACGCCAGGAGGGCAGACCCGCCGCTCCACGTCACACTGCTTGTCAAGGAAACGACGGGACCCCGTCTGGTTTATCGCATCGGCATGGGCGTAAGGCCGGCCGACCAGAACTGGAAACGGCAGCTCAACCGTATGATCCAGGAGAACCAGCCGGCCATCAACAGGATACTGCTCGATTTCGGCGTTCCCTTGCTCGACGAGAATGACAAGCCGATCGGCGCGGAGACCGCAACGAAGTCGCCATGAGGTGGCAGCTCGCGGGCCTGATCCTCGTGGCATTCACATTTGCCACCCCGGCCTGCGCGCAGGAAGACGTGGCCGAGCCTGACGGCTATCGCACCGAGAATTATCGCGCACCTGTCCCTGCAACGCTCGCCGGTGTGCGCGTTCTCACCACCGCAGAGGCCGAGGTGATCTGGCGCATGAAAACGGCGGTCTTCATCGACGTGCTGCCGCATGCGCCAAAGCCGCCAAATCTTCCCGCCGGTACGGTCTGGCGCGACACGCCGCGGCTCAATATACCCGGCAGCATCTGGCTGCCGGACACCGGTTACGGAAAGCTTGCAGAGGCGACCGAAGACTATCTGCGGCGTGGACTGGCTCGGGCTTCCGGCGGCAACAACGCCGCACTGCTTGTGATCTATTGCCAGGCCAATTGCTGGATGTCCTGGAATGCGGCAAAGCGCGCGCTGTCGTATGGTTATTCCAATGTGGCCTGGTACCCGTCGGGAACCGATGGTTGGGAGCGTGCCAATCTGCCGACGACGGAATCGCATCCGGAGCCGCGACCCGGCGAGGAGGCGTCGCTTCCGCGCTAAAGTCTGGTGAGTACAGATCGCGGGTGGGGATGTCGCCGCGATTCACACTGTCGAGGTGGAGAGAGTTCCGCCGCTCGCCGCGCTCTTCGAACGTAGTCACCTCTCCCGCATTCGGGAGAGGTGAAGCGAGTTCGCGGGCCGATTCAAGGGCATCGCTTCGACGCGGGTTCCCTGCGGCTCACTGTTTCTGAAGTTTGATGATGGTCTTGGTGCCGCCACTTTCAGCGGCAGAGAACGTCACTCGATCGCCGGCGTGAAGGGTGTCGAGCAATGGACGGTCCTGGACCTTATACTGCACGGGAGCGCCGCCGGTGTTGGCTCCGACAGTGCCGCTTTGGGTCTGCTGGATTCCGATCGTGCCATTGAGCCTGTCGATCCTGGTGACCATTCCCGTCATGGCCTGCTGAGCCAAGGCCGCAGACACCAGGAGGTTGGTGGCCAGCGCGCTTGCCATAATGATCGTCGCAATTCTCATCGAGGTCTCCCGATTTCGAGATCGTCAACGACAAGAGGCTAGCACTGGATTTGGTTCCCGCAAGGAACACAACAAGGCATTAACAGGGCACGTTTCCGTCCACTGCTGGAACTGTTCATCTGGTATGTGGTCGGCCCTTCGCTATTCCATCTCCTGCTGGATCGTGCGGCCGAGCGCGAATAGCCGTTGGTCGATCGCGGTGGGAACCTCACAGACGAACGTGATCACGCGCCGCCGGTCCTCGAAAATCCGGGTCTCCCAGACCAGTTGGTTGCCGAGTTCCTCGATCTTGGTCTGGTCGGGCGGCGATGCATCCTGCAGCGCGTGAAGGGCGAGCGTGTCTGAGCGGATCTTGTCTGCCGCCTCGCGCTGCTTGCGGGTTATCCGTTCGAGCCCGTTCATGACCGACGCACGTTGGGCATTGAGCGTCTCGAACAGGCCGGCGAACAGAAGCTTGCCGCTTGTGCTCTTTTCGGCGGTTGGACCTGTCAGAAATTCCGTGATCGCCTTCTGGGCTTCCTCCAGCGGAGTTCGCCTCACTGCCAGCTTGGTTACCAAAGCGCTAATCCTGGCGTCGTCCTTCCACTTGTCCGGAGCGTCGTCGAGCGGTGGACCAGCCCACACGGCGGCGAGCGAAATCTCCGGCACCTTGGCCTGGACGCATGGCCAGTCCGGATAGCGCGGATCCGCGGCGAAGCCGCATTCGGCCGACGCCGCAACCGCGAGCAACGCCCCGATCGCAACACGCCATCTCATGTCTCGCCTCCGGCCGACCCACGGCGGATCAGTCCGCGCGATGGATCGTAAGCATAGATCGCGCCGATCATGAAGGCCGCGGTGCAGCCGCCGACGACCGCCAGCGAAATCCAGTTTGTCTGTCCGTACAGCGCGAAGCGGATCAGTTCGATGGCATGGGTGAACGGATTGAACAGGCAGACATAGTAGAGCAGGGGGCTGCCCTCCTGCACCCGCCATAATGGATAGAGCGCAGACGAGGCGAAGAACATCGGGAAGATGACAAAATTCATCACGCCGGCAAAATTCTCAAGCTGCTTGATGCCGGACGAAATCAGCATGCCGAGCGCACCGAGCATTAACCCCGAAAGGGTCAGCGCCGGCAGCACCGTGAGATAGCCGATCGGCGGCGGCACGATATCCCAGAACCACGCGATCAGCAGGAAGGCGTAGACCTGCAGCAGCGAGACCGCGGTTCCCGCGAGAAGCTTGCAAAACAGAAGATACCCGCGCGGCAGCGGGCTTACCAGCAAGGTGCGCATGTTGCCCATCTCGCGATCGTAGACCATCGAGAGCGACGACTGCATGCCGTTGAAGAGCTGGATCATCGCCATCAATCCGGGCGTGATATAGACCTCATAGAGGATGTAGGTCTCGTATGGCGGGATGATGGAGATGCCGAGCACCTGACGGAAGCCGGCGGCGAAGATGAACAGCCACACCAGCGGCCTGACCAGCGCCGACACAAAGCGTTCGCGCTGGTGCAGGAAGCGCAGCGCCTCGCGCCACACGATGCCATTCAGGCAAGCGACATATTCCGCGAATGAGAACCCGTTCCGGACTGGCGGGACAGCGATGGAGCTCATGGTGCAGACCCCCCGGATTGTGCTGCGGCTCCGGTGAGACGCATGAAAGCGGAGTTCACGTCATGGGCTCCGGCGTCGGCCACGATGCGCGAGACCTGGCCATGGGCGAGCACCCGGCCCTGATGCAGCACCACGAGATCGTCGCCGGGCGTGGTCTCGTCGAACAGATGGGTGGCCCACAGTACGCCGATGCCTTGCTCGGCCACGAGTTGCCGGACGTGGTTGAGGATGTCGGCGCGGGCCTTGACGTCCAGCCCGACGGTCGCCTCATCGAGCAGCAGCAGACGAGGGCGATGCAGCAAGGCACGCGCGATTTCGAGCCGCCGCATCTGGCCGCCTGAGAGATCGCGCACCTTGCTGCCGGCGCGGTCGGCCAATCCGATGCGCGTGAGCACATCATCGCTGCGCGAGCGCGCCTCGCGCCTGACGATGCCGTGCAAGGCGGCGTGATAGAGCAGGTTCTGCTGAACCGACAGATCGAGATCGAGCGTCCGCGGCTGGAACACCACGCCAAGCAGCCGTAGCGCTTCGCCCGGCGCCTGCCCGATGTCATGACCGAAAATGCTGATGCGTCCGGTTTGAATCCCGAATAGCCGCGTGACCAGCGAGAACAACGTGCTCTTGCCGGCGCCGTTCAGCCCCAGCAGCGCCGTGAAGCTGGCGCGAGCGACCGTGAAGTTGACATCGATCAGGGCGCGGCGGTTGCCGTAGGAATGGCTGACACCGCTGATCGACAATGCCGGCGTCCCGGCCGGATCCTGCCGGGGACGAATGTCCGGCGGCAGGTGAGCGGCGCTGGATGCGTCGCCGGCGGTCATGGCTTTGCAATCGTGATACCCCAGGGCAGCTCGCCGACCTGGATGGTCTTGATCACCTTTTGCGCCGACACGTCGATCACCGACACGTCGTTGGATACGCCATTGGTCACCAGCAGATATTTTTCGTCCGGGGTGAATGCCATGTGCCAGACCCGCTGGCCGACCAGAAGATATTTGATGACCGCGTGGCTCGCGGCGTCGATCACGGCGATGCGGTTGGCGGGACCGAGCGCGATGAAAGCGGTCTTGCCGTCACTGGTCATGCCGATGCCGACTGGCTGGATCGCTTCGGGACGCAGGCCCGGAATGCTGAAGCTGATCTTGCCGGTCACCACGCGTTTGGCTGGATCGATGACGGATACGGTGCCGCCGATCTCCGACGATACCCATAGTTCGGAATTGTCGCGCTTGAATTCGGCAAAGCGCGGCCGCGCATCGACCAGCACGTTGGCGACGACCTCATGCGTCTTCGTGTCGATGAAGTGCGCCATGTTGGTGGTTTCCGAGGTATTGATTAAAATCTTGCCGTCCGGGCTGATCGCCATGCCTTCGGGTTCGACGCCGACCTGGATGTCGCCGACGCGGGCGCGATTTTCGAGGTCGATGACGGTCACGGTGTTGTCGTTCTCATTGGCGACGTACAGGATCTTGCCGGCGGCATCCTGGGTAAACAGTTCCGGATCGGGGCCGGAGGGCAGGCTATCCACCACCTGTTGGGTTGCGGTGTCGATCACTTCGATCTTGTCGTCGTCGCCGACCGCAACCAGCACGAATTTGCCGTCGCGTGTGAATTCGATGCCGCGCGGCCGCTGGCCGACCTTGATGTTTTTGGTGACGGTCCATTTGTCGGTATCGATGACCGACACGGTGTTGCTTTTCTCGTTCGACACATAGGCGACGAAGGCCGAAGCGGGCGTTGTCGCGGCAGCAAGCCAGACAGCTAGTGCTGAAATCATACAGCGACGCCACATCGCGATCTCTCCGTCTTCAACGCAGCTTGCAGTTGGTTTCGGGCCGATCGACGCCCAGAGTATCGAGTTCGGATACTTGATGCAGGAAGCCTTCCTGCGGCGAAACCGAAACGACCATGCGTCCGTCGACCAGGAGTATGGGCTGGCGAAGCTGCAGGTTCCAGTCCCGCAGCGTCAGCCGCGTCCCCTTGAACGCTGCAACGGAAAAATCCGGCCCTTTGAGGAAGTCGAATGCCAGCTTGCGGTCACCGGAATTCGTGCGCGACGTCGCCTCGCCGATCATGCGCGCCGCGGTCCATGCCTGCATGTCCCGGGCGGTCATCTGTCGCGAATTCAGTTTGATAAAACGATTTTGTATCTGTATCGCGCCCCACTGATCCTGTGCGGCGCTCCAGCTGGTCGGCACCAGGCCCGCGGAGCCGGCAACCGGCCGCGGGTCCCACGTCCGATACGGCAGATAGGAAGCGAAGACCTCGCTTTCGTCCGCCGCGACAAGAACGTCATAGGCCGGGGCTTGCTGAGTGAATACCGGCATTTGCCGCTGGATCAGGGTCACGCCGCTGTCGGTGCGGCGGGCGCCGCCGGTGTCCTCGAAGGTTCGTTCCTGAACGATCTTCGCGCCAAAGCGCTTAGCGGCGCGCCGCAGCGCGTCGGCATAAAGCTTGTCCGGTTCGTGCGAACCGGCCACCAGCAGCCAGCGCTTCCACTGCTTCCACACCAGATATTGGGCAAGCGCGTCCGCGAGCATCGAGCGTGTCGGAGCGACGTGGATCACATTGGCGCGGCAATCCTGCTCGCGCAGCCGGTCGTCGATCGATCCGGCATTGAACAGCACGGTTCCGCGATCGCGCAGCGCATCGGCGGCTTTCAATAGTTCGTCCGCCGGAAGATCGGCGATGATGAAGCCATTGCGGCCGGCGAGCGCCATTGCCGCCTTTGCGACATCCTCGCCCTCCTTCAGCCGAACCTCTTCCAGGATGAAATGCTGATTGAGGAATTTTCCGGTGGTGTTGTTGTCCTCGACCGCAAGACGGGCGCCGGCGATGCCGTCATTCCCGGCGGGCTGTTCGATCAGCGACAATTTCGATTTGATGCTGGCGTGGCCGAGATAGCCGATGCCGATCTCGGCCGGGGCAGCCGTGAGCGCGTGAGCGGCCACGACGCTCAAGCCGATCGCAGCGACCAACCATCGGATCATGGATCCTCCCGGATACTCCTCCTCGCCTTGACCGGCGATGGAGGGACTCTCGACTTGCAACATGACCGAATTGTTTTAGCTTGCAACCCCACATTTTGTCGTCGGACCGATGTTGATTGCTCGGGTCACGATCATGAAGGCGTTATTCATCGCAGCCTTGTTGATGCTGATGATGTCGGCCCCCGCGCGTGCCGATCCGCCCAAGCTTGCGGTGTTTGATTTCGAACTGATCGATACCAGCCTTGAAGGCGAGGTAAATGGCCCCCGGACTGACGAGCACGACCGGCTGATGCAGGCCGGCGATCAGGTGCGCAGGGAACTGGCTGAGTCCGCCAGGTTCCAGCTCCTCGACATTGCTCCGGTCAATGCTGCAGCGCACGGCAGCAATTTGCAGGCCTGCGGCGGTTGCGATGTGCAGTATGCGCAACGGCTCGGTGCCGACCTTGCCATTACGGGCGTCGTGCAAAAGGTATCGAATCTCATTCTCAACATCACGATCTATCTGCGCGACGTCCATACCGGAGATCTCGTCACGGCGGTGAATACCGACCTTCGCGGCAATACCAGCGAATCCTGGTCGCGCGCTGTGCGCTATCTCGTGCGCAATCGGCTGCTCGCGCCCAATTACGGCGCGCCGCAACCGCAATAGATGGAGACAGGTTTCAGGCGGTCAGGCGCGCAGCGTGCCAGCGCAGATGATCGCCCATGAAGGTGGAGATGAAGTAATAGCTGTGGTCGTAGCCGCCTTGGCGGCGCAGCACGAGGGGAATGCTTGCTTTCTCGCAGGCGCTTTGCAGCAATTCGGGGCGAAGTTGTTCGGCCAGAAACGGATCGGCGTCGCCGTAGTCCACCAGCAAATCAGCGAACCTGGCGCCGTCCTTGATCAGCGCCACCGCATCATGTTTGCGCCATGTTTCCTTGTTCGTGCCGAGATAGCCTCCCAGGGCCTTGATTCCCCACGGTACTTGGGAGGGAGCCCCAATCGGGGCGAAGGCGCTGGCGGCGCGGTATTGATCGGGATGGCGGAGCGCAATGGTCAGCGCGCCGTGTCCGCCCATGGAATGACCCAGGATCGATTGCCGCTGGGCATCGACGGGAAAATGCTCGGCGACCAGCGTCGGCAGTTCTTCCGTGACATAGCTCCACATGCGGTAATTGCGGGCGAACGGCTCCTGCGTCGCGTCGACATAAAAGCCGGCGCCGAGCCCGAAATCATACGCATTGGCGGGATCGCCGGGCACGCCCTCGCCGCGCGGACTGGTGTCCGGTGCGACGAAGATCAATCCGAGTTCCGCGCATGCGTGACGGTATTCGCCCTTTTCCGTCACGTTGGCATGGGTGCAGGTCAGTCCCGACAGATACCAAACGACTGGCAGCTTGGCGCCGTCCTTGTGAGGCGGCACGTAAACCGAAAAGGTCATATCCGTCCCGGTTTCGCGACTGGCGTGCTTATAGACACCCTGCATGCCGTCATAGGATTTGTTGAGCGACACGGTTTGGATCGTCATGATTCTACAGCTCCAGCGCCGCGCGGCGCTCAGGCCACGCCGCTTTCAATTGCCAACCGCACCAGTTCGGCGGAGGTGCGCACGCCAAGCTTTTGACGCATGATCGAGGATGTGTTGGCAACCGTTTTGTAGGAGGAATGAACCAGCCACGAGATTTCGGACAGGCTTTTGCCCGTGCTGAGCAAGCGCAAGATCTCCATCTCGCGCGACGTCAGCTTCGAAAGCGGGCTTTGTGTGAACGCGCGGCCTGCGAATGCGATGCTTCGCGCCATCCCGAGCGGCAAGTAAACCCCGCCTTTTCCGACTTCGCGGACGGCCTCGACAAGGTCGTTGGGATCGCCGGCCTTTGAGACATACCCCCTGGCGCCGATCTCGATGGCGCGTGCGGCGAATACCGGATCGTCGTTCATGCTGAATATGATGATGCGCGCGGATGCCTCGCGCCCGAGGATGCGCCGTGCCAGTTCGAATCCGGACACCGTCGGCAGGTTGATATCGAAAACGCAGATATCCGGATGCTGTTCGACAAACAGGCGCTCGCCGCTCTCTGCGTCGGCAGCCTCGAGAATGACGATATCGGGATCGTCCGCGAACAATGCGCGGCAGCCCGAAGCCACGATGCGATGGTCATCGACGATCAGAACACGCATTGGCATTGGTCCCGAATACCCGCGCCAGTCCCGCTGCTGCACCGCATCAGATTGGACCGCATGCAACCCGAGCGATATTGCAGTACGCTTCAATTAGATAGCCGCCTCTTTTATCTGTCAACGCTCCTCTTGCAGAGGAACCGAAGACGAAGCGCTCGTGGACAAACGCTATGTGGCAGAAATTATCGTTACGCGCCCGGATCAATTTGCTTGTGGCGCTGGTCCTTGCGCTGGGGTTGGCCGTCAACATCGCGAGGCTGGTGCTCGATGCAGCACCGCGTGTTCAGGCGGAAGATCAAAGCGTGATACGGCTGGCGCGTGAATTCATTGAAACCCTCGTCGTTGGCCTGAACGAAACGCCGGACCCGGATGCGAGGCTCAATCAGATCGTCCAGGACCTCAACCGGCTGCGTCACGTCAGCATCACGCGGCAAAACGATGCGGTTGAGCCTGAACCGTCAGGGAGCGTCCACGCCGACAACGACGGAGGGCTGCATTCAGTGCCGGCGTGGTTTGTTGCACTCGTTCACCCGGAAAAGACCGCGGTCACTGTCCCGATATCGATCAAGGGTAAACCCGGCTCGCTCCTGATCACCTCTCATCCGAACGATGAGATGGCCGAGATCTGGGACGGAATCATAAACCAGCTCGAGGTCGGCACGGCGATCGCGCTCGTTCTTTTCCTCATCACGACCAGGGTCGTCGGCCGGGCGCTCACCCCGATCGAGATGCTGTCGGAGGCGATGACGAAGATCGAAGCGGGCGGCTATGATACGCGCGTGAAGCCGGATGGCCCGCCGGAACTCGCTGCGATCTGCAATAAATTGAATCATCTCGCTGCGACCTTGGGCGAAGCCGTCGACGACAAGAGGCGGCTCGCCGAGCGCGTCGTCTCGCTGCAGGATGCCGAACGCAAGGAGATTGCACGCGAGCTGCACGATGAATTCGGGCCCTATCTGTTTGCACTGCGGGCACATGCCAGCGCGCTGACGAGGTTCGCGGATGCGAGCGAGATGAAGATCGAGACCCTGCAAAAGCGGGGCAGCGCGATACTGGAGCAGGTCAATGCCTTGCAGCAATCCAACCGCCGGGTTCTTGAAAAACTGCGCCCGGTTGGGTTGACCGAACTTGGTCTTCGCGAAGCGCTCGGCGCTCTCCTGCGGCTATGGGGCGAGTCCCATCCCGGCGTCGTGATCGAAACGGCCATTTCGCAATCGCTGGGCGAGACAGGAGAGACGGCCGACCTGACGATTTACCGCACCATTCAGGAAGCCCTGACGAATGTCTTCCGTCACGCGGGCGCCACGCATGTCAACGTCACCGTTGAACCTACGAAGCTTTCTTCCGGCAGCCGCGGCTGCGCGCTGGTTCGGGTGCGGGATAATGGCAGCGGACTGAGGCGGGATCACAGGCTCGGCCTCGGTCTGACGGGGATGCGCGAGCGCATATTGGCGCTGGGCGGCTCGCTCACGGTCGCCTCCGGGGACACGGGTGTGACGGTGGAGGCTTTGGTTCCGATGGACGCGCATTGCTGATTCGGGAAATTTTCCCGGATTGTTCGGGAAGTAAACCTCCGGGGAACCCGTATGTTTTGAATGTAGCGCAACTTAACTGACCTCTTAATATCATCTGCAACTAACCGGCGGACCCCAACGCAGCCGGAACGGGATGGGACAAATGGGCGTGCGAGTTTTGCTCGTCGCATCAATTGCGACGGGGGTCGTCGTTGTCAGGAGCGAAGGCGCCTTTGCCCAGGCCGGGCCCGATCGGGTTGAAGCGCTGCCGCCCATTGAAGTGTCTCCCGAAGACCGCGCGAGGCGTGGCGGCCATCGGAGCGGGACGCGCGCTGCGCGCGCACGGCCAAGGGCGGTGTACGTACCAACTGCGCCGACGCCGACCTCGGATTCGGCTGCTACGGTCGAGGCGGACAAGGTACCGGCGAGCGTCAATGTCGTCGACAGCAGAGAAATCGCGCGAACCGACTCGCTCAATATCACGAACGCCCTCGAACAGCGGGTGCCGGGCATCGGCATCAACGAGGTCGCCGGCAACCCGTTTCAGCCGGACATCCAGTTCCGCGGCTTCGTGGCGTCTCCCGTGGCAGGCACGCCGCAAGGCCTTGCGGTCTACCAGAACGGGGTGCGGATCAACGAAGCCTTCGGTGACACGGTCAACTGGGACCTGATTCCGACCACCGCGGTGAGGTCCATAGATGTAGTGACCAACAATCCCGCCTTCGGCCTCAACGCGCTGGGCGGTGCGGTCGTCGTGCAAATGAAGGACGGCTTTTCCTATCAGGGTGCCGAGGTCAACACCATGGGCGGTTCGTTCGGCCGCATCCAGAGTTCGGCGCAGTGGGGCAAGCAAGTCGACAATTTTGCCGTATATGGCGCGCTCGAAGGATTGCATGACAACGGCTTCCGCAATTTCTCGCCATCCGACATTCGCCGTTTCTACAGCGATGTCGGCTACAGGAACGATGTCAGCGAATTCCATCTCAATGTGGGGCTCGCCGACAACAAGTTCGGTGCTGCGGCGACGGTGCCGGTCGAGCTGTTGCAGAAATTCTGGGGGGCGACTTATACGACGCCGCAGACCTCCCGCAATCAGGTCGGCTATTTCAACCTGACCGGAAAGGTCGAGGCGACGCCGACCTGGACCATCGAAGGTGCCGCTCATCTGCGTGTCTTCAAACAGAAGACGCAGGACGGCAACCCGACAGCGACGGAGCCCTGCGAGGACGATCCTGGGCTACTGTGCTTCAACTCTGACGATGTTCCGGCAAATGGCTTGAATGGCGCTCAGCTTGCCAACCCCTTTCCGTCCAACGCGGTGCTCGGCCAGAATGACCGCACCACGACGAAGTCGACCACCGCGGGCATGCAACTGCAGGCGACCAATACCGATCAGCTGTTCGGCCATGACAACCGCTTCACCATCGGCGGGAGCTTTGACTCCAGCGTCACGCACTTCACTGCGAGTGCCGAACTCGGCACCATCGCGCCGAACTACGTCGTCGGCGGCAGCGGCATCTTTCTCGGCCAATCCGGCGATCCCGTTTCGATCGGGCCGGTCTTGCTGCGCACCGTCAATCAGTATACCGGAATCTATGCGCTCGACACGTTCGACGTGACAAAGGCGTTCTCGATCACGGCGGGCGGGCGCTTCAACAATGCGCGCATCTTGCTGGAGGACCAGATCGGCAGCGCGCTGAACGGCTATCACACCTATGACCGCTTCAACCCGATGATTGGCGGCACCTACAAGATCACGCCCGAGCTGACCGCCTACGCCGGTTATTCCGAAGCGAACCGCGCGCCGACTCCGCTGGAGCTCGGCTGCGCCGATCCGGCGCGTCCCTGCATCGTCGCTGCCTTCCTGGTCGCGGATCCGCCGCTGCAGCAGGTGGTTTCGCGCACCGTTGAGGCCGGCCTGCGCGGCACCAAGGAACTCAACATCGGCACGCTCGGCTGGAAGATTGGCGGCTTCCGCGCGACCAACAACGACGACATCCTCGCGATCCCGAGCCCCGAGCTGCAGGGGTTTGGCTTCTTCCAGAACGTCGGCTCGACGCGTCGCCAGGGCGTCGAGGCGGAGATCACTCTGAAATCGCCCACGCTGCAACTCTACGGGAGCTATGCCTTCGTTGACGCCCGTTTTCTTGACGCGCTGCAGATCGCCTCGCATAGCCCGTTCGCCGACGAAAACGGAAATATTCAGATACTGCCGGGCAACCAAGTCCCCGCCATCCCGCGCCATCGCATCAAGGCCGGCTTCGACTATGCGATCACCGATGCCTTCAAGGTCGGTGCGGATGCCACTTTCGTCAGCAGTCAGTATTTTGTCGGCGACGAGTCCAACCAGGCGCTAAAACTGGCGTCCTATGCCGTGGCCAGTGTCCACGCCTCCTACCAGATCAGCAAGACCTTCCAGATCTACGGCCGGATCGACAACCTCTTTGACAACCGCTACGCGACCTACGGCACGTTCTTCGAAGTCGACGAGGTACCCAATTTTGCCAATGGTGGCGCGCAGTTCACGGATGCGCGTTCCATCAGCCCGGCGCGACCGCGCGCGTTCTACGCGGGCTTAAAGGCGACATTCTAGGGCCAACGGCATGTGAAAGGATTTCCGGCGCAGGCTCTTCATGATTGACGCCAATAGGCATGGATCATCCAGCCCAGTATCGCTGCCGCAGCAATCCAAACCACAATGATCGCGACCATTCCCGCTCGGCTGACGGGACGCTGCGCTATCTGGTCGGCCTTGGCGCGGCACTCGACCATGATCTCTTTGGGAATGAGCAATACCACCAGCCCAATGCCCAAAGGCACGATGATCAGATCGTCGAGATAGCCGACGACCGGAATGAAGTCCGGAATAAGGTCGATGGGCGAAAGCGCATAGCCGGCAACGGCGACGGCAAGCATTTTCACATACCAAGGCACGCGCGGATCGCGGGAAGCGAGATAGATGGCGTGACTATCCCACCTGAGCCTGCGCGCCCAAATCTTCACATGCGAGAGCATGAGGCTTTCTCATATGCCGGCGGCGCGAGATCGCTCAGCCTTGCAAGCACCCACGCTTGGCGAGATTGGTCATGAGCGCGCCGATTCCAAATTGCCAGTGCTCGCATTCGTCGCTGGGAAGCATGCGATTGACCAGCTTTCCGAGCTTAGGCGAACTGATGGCGACAATGTCGCCGCGCTTGTGCGTAAAGCCTTGCCCGGGCGTATCGCGATCCTTGACGGGAGCAAACATGGTTCCGAGAAACAGCGCGAAGCCATCGGGGTATTGATGGGTCGCTCCGATGGTCTGCGCTACCAGATCCTCGGGATCGCGGCTGATCATGCTGATCGACGAATGTCCTTCCAGAACGAAGCCGTCCTCGCCCGTCACCGTCATGGCAATCTCCATCTTGCGCACGTCGTCGAGCGAGAACGTCTCGTCGAATAGCCGCAGCAGAGGACCGATGGCACAGGACGCGTTGTTGTCCTTTGCCTTGGAAAGCAGCAGTGCCGACCGGCCTTCGAAATCGCGAAGGTTGACGTCGTTGCCGAGTGACGCGCCGACGATCCTGCCCCGGCTCGAAACCACCAGCACGGCTTCCGGCTCCGGGTTATTCCACGTCGATTTCGGATGAAGACCCGCATCCATTCCCGTTCCAACCGACGACAACACGGGCGCCTTGGTGAAGACCTCGGCATCGGGACCGATCCCGACCTCGAGATACTGGCTCCAGGCTTGCTGTGAAATCAGCACTTCCTTCAGGCGCATCGCCGCCGGCGAACCGGGCTTTAGTTTTGACAGGTCATCGCCCACAAGCCTGACGACTTCGGCGCGGATCGCCGCCGCGGATGCCGGGTTTCCGCGCGCCCGTTCTTCGATGACCCGCTCCAGCATCGAGACCGCGAATGTGACGCCGGCCGCCTTCAGCACTTGAAGATCCACCGGCGCCAGCAGCCAGGGTTTTGCGTTATTGCGTTTGCCCGAAGGCGTGTTGGCGACGATCTCGTCGAGATCCCCGATCCGGGTCCCGCTGACATCGCGGAGCGAACGGACGGGATCGGCGGCTTCGGCCAGCGCGCTCACCGTGGCAAATGCCGATGTCACATCGTAGACGCCGTCGTTGCGGACCACGACGACGGATGGCCCGGCGGCGGCCGGCAGCCAGGCGCGTCCCAACAGCGTCCCGGCAACGCCATCATCCGGCAGCATCGTTGCGGCGCTCTGCGATATCATCTGGTTTCCCCCGGTGGTTTTCCTTGGCTTTGCTTCGATTATGTCTTCAAATCGGTTCGACGTCGATCCACTTCCCATGCGCGGGCATGATGACCTCGATGAGGTGTCGCTGTTATATCGAGCGACTCGTCGGGCGTGGTGTCGTTCCAGTAAGCCTCGTTGATCTACTTCGAGCCGATAAGCCCGATTGCAGTCTGCAGAACCGAATCAAGCACCTGATCGGCCTCCGCGCCGTCGGGCATCGCTCGCGAGATCGCAATTGCCCCGACCATCATGGCGACAATGCTCCAGGCATGCTTTTCACGGTCAGGTCCTACCAGGACATTCGACATGCTACGGATCAGCCCCGCCATTTTGTGCAGGTAAGCCGCGCGTATGCGCGGATTTGAACGCGCCACGTCCGCGCTCAAGGCGGGCATGACGCAGCCGGACGCCGGGTCGGCGCGATGATCGGCGCTGATGTACATCGCCAAAAATTCTTTGAGACGTTGCTGCTGTTCTTCCAGGCTTCCGCTTTCCGAATCGATAAAGGGTTCGCCGAGGCACGTCTCTATGACCTCTTCAAGCAGCGCCTCCTTGTTTGAAAAGTTTGAATAGAACGCACCCGACGTCACGCCGGCCGCTGCGGCGAGGCCGTCAATCCCAATCCCGTTGAAGCCTTTGGTTCGCAGCGCGCGTGTTCCGGCCTGCAAGATGGCTTCCTTGGCGCGCGCTTTCTGATCCGGCGGATATCTCATGATCACCTGCAAATGAATTGACGGCGCTCGATCTATAGAATAACGAACGTTATATAACGATCGTTATTCTAATGCTACCCCCTTGGTCGTTATTCAACCCATTGATTAGTAGAGAGAAAACGATGGCCACAGCCTTTGAAAACGCGCCGACCAAATCCGTCGATCTAAACGGCACGAAGTTCGTGTACCGGGAAATTGGTGAGAAGGGCGGCATTCCCGTCATATTCCTTCACCATCTGACAGCCGTGCTGGACGACTGGGACCCGAGGGTCGTCGATGGATTGGCGGCGAAGCACCACGTCATTGCTTTCGACAATCGTGGAGTGGGCGGATCCGGAGGCTCCACCCCTAAGACGGTCGAGGAAATGGCCCAGGATGCCGCTGCGTTCATTGGCGCTCTCGGCTTCAGCAAGGTCGATCTGTTGGGCTTTTCGCTCGGCGGGTTTGTCTCTCAGGTCATCGCGCAGCAACGACCTGATCTGGTGCGCAAGATCATTCTCACAGGTACCGGCCCCGCCGGCGGCGAGGGCATCGTGAACATCAATGCCGTTTTGCAGGACGCGTTTACCAAGGCAGGCGCCAGCAACAAGCACCCGAAGCATTTTCTGTTCTTTAGCCAGACGAGCAAAGGTCAGGCGGCGGCCGACGACTTCCTTGGACGCCTGAAGGAACGCACGAAGGACCTCGACACCGCAGTAAGCAATGAAACCGTTCAGGCTCAGGTCGCGGCGATCATTGCCTGGGGGCAGGGGGATCCGTCCAAGCTCGCAACCGTCCAGCATCCCGTACTGATCGCCAATGGCGATGACGACGTGATGGTGCCGACGTTCAACTCATTCGAACTCGCCCGCAGGCTGCCAAATGCTCAATTGAGCATTTTCCCTGACGCCGGGCACGGCGGTATCTTCCAGTATCACGACGTCTTCGTTCAGGAGGCACTCGCCTTCCTCCATCAATAGTTGCTGTCGTGCTCCACCTGGGTCCGATCACCTAGTCGACAGCCGCCATCACCAGATCATCGATCCTGATGGGAAACCGGCGCACCCGGATTCCCGTCGCGTGCCAGACCGCGTTTGCCACAGCGCCGGCCGAGCCCGTGACGCCGATCTCGCCGACGCCTTTGATGCCGAGCGCGTTCACGTGGGGATCGTGCTCGTCGACCATCAGCGCCTCGAGGGATGGCACGTCGGCATTCACCGGCACGTGGTATTCCGCAAGGTTGGCATTGAGCGTCCGGCCGGAGCGGCGGTCCACGATGGCCTGTTCGTGCAGCGCAAACGACATCCCCCAGATCATGCCGCCGAAGATCTGGCTGCGCACGAGGCGGGGATTGATCACCCGGCCCGCAGCGAAAGCGCCGACCAGCCGGGTGACGCGGATCTGACCCAGATCGGGATCGACCTTGACCTCGGCGAAGACGGCGCCATGCGCGTGCATGGCGTAGGTGGATTGCGCTGCAGGATTGGCGGCGCCTGTACCGCTTCGATCTCGCTGAGACCGGCTCGCCTCAGGATATCGGCGTAGCCATCGCTTCGGCTTTCATCGTCGCGACGGAACAGCCGGCCGCCCTGTGCGACCACTCCGGCGTTGCCGGCTCCAAACAGAGGTGATCGCTCGTCGCCGGTGGCGAGATCGGCGAGTTTGGCGACGACGGCTGCGCCCGCGTTGTGGATCGCCATGCCGGCGGTCGCGGTGTGGGCTGATCCGCCGGCGATGCCCGCATCCGGCAGGTCCGACGTGCCCGACCTGAACTCCAACTGTTCGAGGTCGAGCCCGAGTCCATCTGCCGCGATCTGCGCGAACACGGTCCAGGCGCCCTGACCCATATCGTGAGCGCCGGTCTCCACAAGGCCGGACCCGTCGCTTCGTACCACTGCACGGGCCTGGGCCTGGAACATCAGCGCCGGAAAGGTTGCAGTGCCCATGCCCCAGCCGACCAGCAGGCCGGCTCCGTCGCGCAACTGCCGTGGCGCGAGCGGTCGTTTCGACCAGCCGAAGCGCTCGGCGCCTTGCGCATAGCATTCGCGCAGGGCTTTCGAGGAAAACGGCTTACCGGAAATCGGCTCGACTTCGGCGTAATTCTTGAGACGGAAGCCGAGGGGATCCATCCCGCAGGCCCATGCCGCCTCGTCGATCGCGCTCTCCAGCGCAATCGAGCCTGTCGCTTCGCCGGGCGCCCGCATGAATAGCGGCGTGCCGATGTCGATCCGCACCGCCTCGTGCGAGGTGGCGATGGCAGGGCTCGCGTAAAGCGTATGCGAGGCGTCGGCAGCCGGCTCGAAGAAATCGTCGAAGGTGCTGGACACCGTCTTGGCGCGGTGATCGATCGCGGTCAAAAGTCCCTCGCCGTCGGCGCCGATGCGCAATCTCTGGCGGGTCGGCGGACGATGGCCGACCGGGCCGTACATGTGCTCGCGCCGCAGCACCAGCTTGACCGGCTTGCCGACCAAGCGGGCCGCCAGCACGCCAAGCACCTGCGGTCCCGAGATCAGGCCTTTCGATCCGAAGCCGCCGCCCAGGAAAGGGCTGCGAATATGGATTTTGTCCGGCGAGATGCCGAACAGTCCGGCGAGCCGGCCCTGCGCCATGGCAAGGCCCTGGCTCGGCGTGTCGATCGACAGCGCATCGCCGTTCCATGCCGCGACGATGGCGTGTGGCTCCATCGCATTGTGGTACTGCGCCGGCGTCTCGTAGGTCGCATCGATCTGCTTCGATGCCGCCGCAAGACCAGCTTCCACGTCGCCGCGCCGTATCTCGGACGGATTGCCGATGCCGACGCCGGGCGGCACGAAACTTTCGCCGCCGTCGAGACCAGTGCGGGCAGGCTGCGTATCGTATCGCGGCGATAGCAGCGCTGCTCCTTCGGTCGCGGCCTCCAGCGTCTCGGCGATCACCACCGCGATCGGCTGGTTGGCATAACGCACCTTGTCGTTCTGCAGGACATCGAGCCGGAACATGAAGGGATTGGTCTTCGCGTCAGGATCCTCCGCGAGCGGCGGCCGGTTGGCGGGCGTCATGACATCGATGACGCCGGGATGGCTCTTCGCAGCTAGCACGTCAAGAAACGTCACGCGGCCTCGCGCAATGCTGCTGACCGCCATGACGGCATGCAGCATTCCGGGCGGGTGGTTGTCGGCGGCGTAACGCGCTTCGCCCTTGACCTTCAGGACGCCGTCGCGGCGGGTCAGCGGCTGACCGATACTCGATCCGTGCCTGATATGGGCTGGGTCTCGCGTGAGGCTGATCTCAGGCATTTTGCAATGCTCCGGCTACGGATGAAAAAGGCGAGGCTGGAAGTGCGTGGATGCGTTGCGGCGTTCCCGCTGCGGCTGCTGTCAGCGCCCGCACCAGGATGCGTTGCGCGAGTTCGATCTTGAACAGATTGTCTCCGGAAGGTTTTGCATCGGCGAGCGCCGTCTCCGCCGCACGACGGAACGCGGCGGGATCGGGACTGGCGCCGGCCAGGATCTTCTCGGCTGCGCGGGCCCGCCATGGTTTGGCGGCAACGCCGCCGAGTGCGAGCCGTGCGTCCCAGATCGTGCCTTGTTCGATCCGCAGGGCTGCGGCAGCCGACACGACGGCGAAGGCATAGGAGGTGCGTTCGCGAACCTTTAGATAACGTGCATGCGCCGAGAAGCTGCGAGCCTCGCTCGGCAGGCGCAGCGCGACGATCAAATCGCCGGGCTCGAGTATGCTGTCTTGCTCAGGCGTGTCGCCGGGGAGACGGTATAGTGCCTCGAGAGCAACCTCGCGCCGACCGCCTCTGCCCTCGATCTCCACGACGGCGTCGAGCGCGACCAGCGGCACGCAGAAATCCGAGGGATGCGTGGCGATGCAGGCATCGCTCCAGCCGAGCACGGCGTGCAACCGGTTCTCGCCGTCACGGGCATCGCAGCCCGTGCCCGGCTTTCGTTTGTTGCAGGCGCTGGCGGTGTCATAAAAATATGCGCATCGCGTCCGCTGCAGCAGATTGCCGCCGACGGTCGCCGCGTTGCGAAGCTGCGCCGATGCGCCTGATAGCAGCGCCTCGGCCACCGCCGGATACGCCTTTGCGAAATCGGCATCGTGCGCGAGATCGGCATTGCGAACCAGCGCGCCGATGCGGATGCCACCGTCGGCTGTAAGCTCGACACGATCGAGGCCCGGCAGGCGCGTGACGTCGACGAGACGGTCCGGCCCCGTGATTCCGCCTTTCATGAGGTCGAGCAGGTTGGTGCCGCCAGCGAGATAGGCAGCGCCCGGTTGGGCCGCAGCCGCGACCGCGTCGGAAATGGTTGTGGGCCTGATGTAATCGAAGGACTTCATGCGGAGCGCCTTTGTTCGGATTCGGCGAGGGCTTTCCCGGCTTCCAGCACGGCTTCCGTGATCCCGTCATAAGCCGCACATCGGCAGAGGTTTCCGCTCATGCCTTCGCGAATGCGTTCCGGGTCATCGCCGGCTTGCCCTTCATGGATCAGGCCGATCGCGCTCATGATCTGGCCGGGTGTGCAGAACCCGCACTGGAAGCCGTCATGGGCGATGAATGCGGCCTGGACCGGATGCAGCAGGTCGCCGCGTGCGATGCCCTCGATCGTGAGCACGTTGGCGCCGTCATGACTGACCGCGAGTGCCATGCATGAATTGATCCGCCGGCCGTCGACCAGCACCGTGCAGGCGCCGCATTCGCCGCGGTCGCATCCCTTCTTGGTTCCTGTCAAATGCAAGCGTTCGCGCAGCAGATCCAACAGCGTGACGCGGGGATCGTCGAGCTCGACGTCCCGCCGCACCCCGTTGATGGTGAGGTTGATGGGGAGATTCATGCAGGGGGCTCCGATGAATGCTTGAGGTCGTGGCCGCCGCCGGCGTCGAGCGGCTGGACCTGTTCAAGTCCGGTGTTCTCGCCATATACGGAGGTATCCTCCGTTTAACAAGGGCGGCGATCGCCGAGCAGGATCCGGAAAGACTGGAATTGGATTTCCGAAAAGATCATGCTCAAACAAAGGGATGAGATCATGATCCGAATGGATCTGACAAAATCGTGATCCAAGCAGTCAGATGGCAGAACAGTCCGAACAAGCAGTTCGAAGGCCCCGCGCCGATGCGGTCCGCAATCGCGAGCGGGTGCTGGAGGCTGCGAAGGCGGTGTTCAGCGCCGGCGGTTCGGATGCAAGCCTGGAGGCCGTGGCGAAACGAGCCGGTGTCGGCATCGGGACGCTTTATCGCCATTTCCCGACTCGCGAGGATCTGTTCGAGGCGGTCTACCGGCGTGAGGTCGAACAGCTCGGGGAGCTGGCTGAACAACTGAAGAACGAGGCGGCTCCGGTCGAGGCCTTGCGCCTCTGGCTGCGCTCCAATGTCGAACTCGTTGCCACCAAGAAGGGAATGATCGCGGCGCTGGCGCTTGCCGTGCAGAGTTCTTCGGAACTCTACGCCTATTCGTTCGATCGCCTGACCAAAGCGATCGGCACCTTGCTGGACCGCGCCGTCGCGGCCGGCGAGATCCGCTCCGATATCGGTCCCGACGACATTCTGCGCGCGCTCGTCGGCATGTGCTACATGCACGATCAACCCGGCTGGCAGGCGACCGTGCTGCGGCTGCTCGACGTGTTCGTCGACGGTCTTCGCGTGCAGGCCAAACCCCACGGACCGATGACGCCGACGCCGCGTCGCGCTGACGCCGGCAAGAGCGTGAAGCCTCGGCGTGGATCCCGCAAGAGCGGCAAGTAAACCAAGCAAGCTTGCTTCACCGGGCTTGTTCACCGCGACAAGACATGCCCGCCAAGTTCGCTCGTTCTTATTGCAGCTTCGGCCTGTCGCGCGGCCGATTGCAGCAGCGCCAAATTCTCTGCAATGAATGCCGCCGGAGAAATTGCGGTCGCCACCCACGTCACGCTTATGCACGCGACAGCCTGGCCTTCGATAAGAAGCGGCAGTGCCGCGGCCGCAAACTCCAGTGGCAGAGCATGACGGGCAGCGTGGTATCCTTTCGCGCGCAGGGCATAACCACGGCCGCGAACTTCGGAGATGATGCCGTCCACGGATTTCTCGTCTCTCGCAAGCTGGTCGAACTGATCTGTCGACGCCTTGAGCTGGTCGAGAATCTCGGTGCGGATCTCGGGCGCGCAGTACGACAGATAGGCTCGTCCTACCGCCGACTGGAGCATGTGGACCCGATAGCCGGCTCCTACCGGGTTGATCATGTGCGGCGAATGACGCCGGGTGGTCTCGCACAAGACCATTGACGTGCCTTCGGAAACCGCGACGTCGGCAGGCCAGCTCAGGTGCTTCAGGAGTTCGCGCAGCGCCGGTCCGACGATGTCCGCGACCACGGCAGACCAGTGAGACGCCTTGATGATGTCCGGCGCGGTTGAGCTGATGCGGTAGCGGCCGTCGCTCAGCCAGCGGCGGGCGTAACCTTCTGCTTCCAGCGTGTGAAGCAAGCGGAGAATGGCAGGCCTGGAAATGCCGGTGTCCGCGTGCAGTTCGGCCAGGGTCGCTGATCCTCGCGAAGAGATCGAACGCAGCAGAGCCAATCCACGCGAAAGGGATCGGACCGGATTCTGTTCGGGCACGCGGGCTCCTCGACAACCATTTCCGCTGGGCGGAAACATATCCGATTACTCTTGAAGGGAAACCTGCTCGGAACATAGCCTCCGCCATGAATTGCCTCAAAGTTGGGCATTCCAGGAGTGGCACCGTCATGATCGATCGCAGGCTATTTCTATCTTCATCGGCTCTCGCGGCCTTCGGCCTTTTCTCGGGAGCGGCGCAGGCTGAGAACAAGACCGAGCTTCGCGTCTCCTTGATACCCATCCTCGACATTGCGCCGTTTCAGGCGGCAATGAAGCAAGGGTATTTCGCCGAAGCGGGCCTCAATGTCGACGGAACGCCGAGCCAGGGCGGCGCCGCCGGTATTCCGGCCCTCATTGCCGGGAACGTGCAGATCGTGTTCTCGAACATCGTCTCCATTCTGCAAGGGGTCGAGCGCGGCTTCCAACTGCGGATCATCGCCCAGGCGATGGAGACCATGGGCACGCCGCCCGACAGCGCCGGAATCGTCGCGCTGAAGAAAAGCGGGATCACGACCGGAGCGGACCTGAACGGCAAACGCGTTGCGGTGAACACACGGAACAACATCATCTGGCTGTATGCGCGTCACTGGATCGACCAGACGGGCGGCAATTCGGCAACGGTGAGTTTTGTGGAGGTCCCCTTTCCGCAAATGCCTGACGCGCTGATCGGAGGGCAGGTCGCCGCCGCGATGGTGAGCCAGCCTTAGGACATCCGTCACAACAAATGAATCGGCTCGGGCTCGGGCGCCATGTGGTGATTTGACTCGGGTCGGGGGATTCCTGGGATGGCGCTGCGGCAGT
>LNAP01000029.1_pt1 | contig 131092 bp, 118 predicted proteins | sample 602601 | NCBI WGS metagenome assembly LNAP01 (sample SAMN02440304, study PRJNA202911) | soil metagenome | biome: Subtropical and temperate rainforests or woodlands; isolation source: soil samples (1 kg each in a 20% v/v slurry with milli Q water) were... ... | reverse complement strand
TTTGATGGCGGAAACTGACCGCGCCGCCAAGATTTCGCTGGAGGCGCTGTCGGGCGCGCGCGAGGCCTGCGCCCGCGCCGAAGAGCGCATGGACGGCGCCAGGCGCCGCCTCGCCGATGTCGAGCGCGAAATCCACGACATGCTGGAAGTCGAGCCACAGGCCGTGGCGGGCCTCGCCGAGATCGAGCCGGGCACGGAGCTGCCGCCGCTTGCCGAGATCGAGGAAAACCTCGAGAAGCTGCGCCGCGACCGCGAACGGCTTGGCGCGGTCAACCTGCGCGCCGAGGAAGAACTGCGCGAGGTCGAGGTCCAGCACACGTCGCTCACCACCGAACGCGACGATCTGGTCGAAGCCATCAAGCGGCTGCGCCAGGGCATCCAGAGCCTCAACCGCGAGGCGCGTGAGCGGCTGTTGACCTCGTTCGAATCCGTCAACAGCCATTTCAAGCGAATGTTCGTGGAACTGTTCGGTGGCGGCGAAGCCGCGTTGCATCTGATCGAAAGCGAAGACCCACTGGAGGCCGGGCTGGAAATCATCGCCAAGCCGCCAGGCAAGAAGCCGCAGACGCTGTCGCTGTTGTCGGGCGGTGAGCAGGCCCTGACCGCGCTGGCGCTGATTTTTGCGGTGTTCCTCACCAATCCGTCGCCGATCTGCGTGCTGGACGAAGTCGACGCGCCGCTCGACGATCACAATGTGGAACGCTTCTGCAACCTGCTGCACGAGATGACCTCGACGACCGACACCCGCTTCATCATCATCACGCATAATCCGATCACGATGGCGCGGATGAACCGGCTGTTCGGCGTCACCATGGCCGAGCGCGGCGTGTCGCAACTGGTCTCGGTCGCACTTGACGAGGCGGTGAAGATCCTCGACCAGCACGTGGCGTAGGCCTTACGTCGCCACATGTATTGACGTCATCATCCGCGAAAGCGGATGATCCAGTACGCCGCGCTGTTCGTATGACTCACGGCCGTCACCGGGTACTGGATGCCCCGCTTTCGCGGGGCATGACGATTGACAAATGACCGCTCCCGACCTACCCGCCGAACTCAAATCGGCCCTCGACGCCAGGCTGCACGGCCTATCGCGCAGCGACGCTGCCGATCGCGCCGCGCTGATCTCGCGGACCTACCGCGACGGCGGCGGCTCCGGTGCGATCAGGACGGAAGCCGATGCGCTCGCCTATGCTCTGGCGCGGATGCCTGCAACCTACGCCGCGGTGACAGCGAGCCTGAATGCGCTTCGCGAAATCACACCTCATTTCGCGCCGGCCAGCCTGCTCGATGTCGGTGCCGGACCGGGCACGGCGGCCTGGGCTGCCGCCGAAGCATTTCCGTCGCTACGACGGTTTGTGCTGCTGGATGCCAACAGCGCCCTGCGCGCGCTGGCGCTGGACCTCGGCCGCGCCAGCATGCGCCTGCGCGACATGACGTACCGGCACGGCGAAGCCCGCGCCGCACTTGCTGACGCTGAGCCGGCCGACCTTGTCGTGGCAAGCTATGTGATCAATGAGATCGGCGATGCGCAACGGAGCGCGCTCAACGAGTTGATGTGGGCCAAAACCCGTCACACGCTGCTGGTCGTCGAGCCCGGCACGCCCGCCGGTTACGCAAGGATCATAGCGCTGCGGGCACAATTGATCGCATCGGGCGCGCATGTCGCAGCGCCCTGCCCGCATGACCGTCAATGTCCGCTCGTGGCGCCGGATTGGTGTCATTTCACCCAGCGTCTGCCCCGCTCGCGCGCGCATAAACAACTCAAATCCGCAGAGCTTCCCTATGAGGATGAAAAATTTATTTATGCCGCGCTGATGCGCGCGCCGGCCGCGCAGCGACCCAGCCGCGTGCTGGCGCAGCCGGTCGTAACCAAGGTTGCGGTCAATGCAAAACTCTGCACGGGCGAGGGTCTTTTGAACGCTGTCGCAACGCGTCGTGACAAGCCGGCATACCAGCGTTTCAAAAAACTCGACTGGGGCGATGCAATTTTCGAATCCGGCAATACGATGGCGGAATAAATCTCCCTCGCCGGCGTTTGTCTAAGCGACGCATCCGCGTCCTCAACAGGTTTCATCAGGAGTAGAGCTGCAATGTCCAGAACATTCGCCGCAATAGCGGCTTTGACTTTCGTTCTCGCGTCATCGGCCGCATCGGCGCAGACGCTGAAGACGGCCGATACACCGAAGGGAAAGACGTTCGTCGATGGCAAGGGCATGACCCTCTATACATTCGACAAGGACGCCGGCGGCAAGTCGATGTGCAACGGTCCCTGCGCGGAGAACTGGCCCGCTTTGCTGGCCGGCGACGACGCCAAGCCGACCGCCGACATGACCATCGTGGTCCGCGACGACGGCAAGAAGATGTGGGCCTACAAGGGCAAGCCGCTCTACACCTTCAAGAAGGACACGGCCCCGGGTGAGACCAACGGCGACGGCTTCCTGAACGGCGCCTGGCACATGGCGAAGCCGTAACAAGGACATTCCTGATCGGCCGGGATAGATCCTGCCGTATGGCGAGCGGTGCCGGCGTGAGCTGGATCGATCCATGCGGCAGGAATCTTTTAACGCCTTGGAGATGCCGCGGCGCGCAACTGCGCAACCTGTTGAACTTGCTTCGCTCCTGCAACGACTAAATTGGCGGCTCCCGCAGCGGGGCCGCTGACGCGCGCCGATCTTTCATCTAGGCTCGCCCGCATTCGTTGTCTCACCAGGAGCTTTTTGCCATGTCGACCGGATGGATCGTTCTCGGCGTCATCGTCATTCTCGTTCTCTTCGCGTTCGGCGCGTATAACCGCCTGGTCGCACTCAGCCAGCGTGTCGGCCAGGCCTTTGCCGATATCGACGTGCAGCTCAAGCAACGCCACGACCTCATCCCGAACCTGGTCGAAACCGTGAAGGGTTACGCCTCGCACGAGCGCGGCACGCTGGATGACGTGATCAAGGCCCGCAACTCGGCAATGTCGGCGCAGGGGCCGGCCCAGGTCTCCGCGGCGGAGAACCAGCTGAGCGGCGCTCTCGGCAGGCTGATCGCGCTGTCCGAGGCCTATCCGGACCTCAAGGCCAACGCCAACTTCCAGCAACTGGCGGGCGAGCTGTCCGACCTCGAGAACAAGATCGCGGCCAGCCGCCGCTTCTTCAACAATGCGGTCCAGGAATACAATACCGGCATCCAGCAGATGCCCGCGGCCCTGTTCGCCGGCATGTTCGGCTTCACCCGCAAGGAATTCTTCGACCTCGGAGCGAGCAGGACCGAAGTCGAGACGGTGCCGCAGGTGAAGTTTTGAGGTGACGTACAATTGTTCCTGTCATTCCGGGGCGATGCAAAGCATCGAACCCGGAATCTCGAGATTCCGGGTTCACGCCTTCGGCGTGCCCCGGAATGACTGTGGCTAACGGAAGCCCATCATGGCCGCCTACGGTCTCTACACCCACATCGCATCGAACAAGTTCCGCTCGATGCTGTTGCTTGCCGGCCTGTTCGTCCTGATCTACGTGCTGGTCTATGCCGGTGCGCTGATCGCGGAAGTCGTGACCGATGGCGGCCGGTCGGTCGACTATTATCTGACGGCGGCATTGCGCGATCTCGCACAGGCGTTTCCCTATGCGACGGGAGCGGCGGCGCTGTGGATCGTGATTGCCTATTTCTTCCATCAGTCGATGATCGATGCCGTGACCGGTGGCGAGAGCGTGACGCGGCAGCAGCAACCCCGGCTCTATAATCTCCTGGAAAATCTCTGCATCTCGCGCGGCATCCCGATGCCAAAGCTGAAGATCATGGAAAGCGACGCGTTGAACGCGTTCGCGACCGGCCTCAACCGGCGGCAATATGCCATCACCGTCACCACGGGCCTGTTGAGGGCACTCAACGACCAGGAAATCGAGGCGGTGCTGGGCCACGAGCTCACCCACATCCGCAACGGCGACGTGCAGTTGATGGTGATTGCGGTGATCATTGCCGGCGTGGTCGGCTTCTTCGGCGAGCTGTTCTTCCGCATGTTCACCAACCTGTCCTGGAACTCCACCGGCGGTGGATGGTCATCCTCCTCGTCGTCATCGTCCTCCTCCTCTGACAGGGACAGCAAGGGCTCTGGCGGCGGCGCGATCATCGTCGTCATCATCGCGATCGCGCTGATCCTGCTGGCCTGGCTGTTGTCGCAAGTGGTAAAACTGGCGCTGTCGCGGTCCCGCGAACTGCTGGCGGATGCCGGATCGGTCGAGCTGACCAAAAATCCCGACGCCATGATCTCGGCGCTGCGCAAGATCCAGAATCGCGGCGAGCTTCCCGGCGCGACCTCGGCGGTGATGGAATTGTGCGTCGACAATCCGCGCCAGGGTTTCGCCGACCTGTTCGCCACCCATCCCTCGGTGGACGCAAGGGTGCAGGCGTTGGTGAAATTCGCCGGCGGCCACGATCCCGGCCCGCTGGCTCTGCCGCCGGAAATGGAAGCCGAATCGGACGGTCGGCCGGCATCCGAGGGGCAGGTTCCGCCTCCCGTGCCTCCCGGTCCGTGGAGCAATCCCGAGAACTCCACCGGCGCGTCCCAAAGCCCATCGCAAGGCCCGTCGCAGGGTCCCTGGGGCAGGCACGTTTGAGCCGCCATTCCGCCCCAAAATCCCTCTTGCGCGTTAACGACATCGGCAGCATTAAGCTTAACGGTGGTCTAATCATTTGAATTCCCCCTTGTTTCTGCCATGTTCGCGCCCAAAGCAGGCATGGCAGTTCCGCCCGCTCGGGCGGTTGGGGATTTGAGGGTATGATCCAGGGCCGACCCCGTTTGTTCCGGAACGGACAGCCCGGTTTGCTCGGGGATCATTTCCCAATCAAGAATGGCGCGTAAGGGAAGTTCATGGCGAAGCCAGCAGTCATCGTCGTAGGCGCGGACAAGGGCGGGGTCGGCAAGACCACGGTGTCGCGCACGGTGCTCGATTATTTCAGCGCCAACAACGTGCCGACCCGCGCCTTCGATACCGAATCCCCGCGTGGCACGCTGAAGCGCTTCCATCCCGACATTACCGAGATCGTCGATATGACCACGACCTCGGACCAGATGAAGATCTTCGATACGCTGAACTCCGCCGAGAGCTCGGTCACGGTGATCGACGTCCGCGCCGGACTGCTGTCGCCGGCGCTGGCGTCGCTGCGCGACATCGGCTTTCTCGACGCGGCGAAGTCCGGGCAGATCACCTTTGCAGTGTTCCATATACTGGGACCCTCGATCGCCTCGCTGGACGAAATCGCGGAGACCGCGAACTTCATGCAGGGCGCCAAGTACTTCCTGGTGAAGAACTTCATCAACGACACCCAGTTCTTCCAGTGGGACCAGGCGACCTACAATTCCTATTTCCACCGCATCAAGGACGCCACCGAGCTCACGATCCCGAAGCTCAACGAAATGGCCTACGAGCAGGTCGAGGTCGCCTCGGTCCCGTTCCTCAAATTCGTCGCCAACAAGGGCACCCATGACGAAGCCGCGAACTATTCGTTCGTGCTGCGCGGCTATGTCCGCCACTGGCTGGCCAATGTCTGGAGCGAGTTCGACCGCATCAAGCTGACCGACATCGTCGGCTCCGGCAAACCGGGGGCCCGCGGCGGCGAGAAATAATTGTATCCTTGAGATTGTTTTTGGCTGGATTGAACGCGGAATTCGCCTGATATAGCGGCGATGCACCAGACGCCCGTCTACATCATCTGCTCGCCCCGCCCGCTGGTCGGCAAGACGCTGATCGCGCGGCTGTTGAGCGAATTCCTGCTGCTGAAAAACGGCGACGTCCTCGCGTTCGACATCAACCTGAAAGAGCCTTCGCTGCTCGAATACCTGCCGAAGGTGACCGAGACCGCCGAGGTCGACGATACCTTCGGCAAAATGTTGCTGATGGATCGCCTGATCATCAATGACACCGTGGCCAAGGTGATCGACCTCGGCTTTCACGCCTTCGACGAATTCTTCAAGATGACCGGCGAAATCGGCTTCATGAAGGAGGCGGCGCGGCGCGGTGTCGCACCCGTCGTTCTATTTGTGGGCGATACCGACCGCGCCTCGGCGCGCGGCTACGAGATGTTGCGGCAACAGATCCCGGCAACCGCGCTGGTCGCGATCGACAACGAATATGTGGTGCGTGGCGAACTGCCGGCGGCGTTTGTCCGCGGCCGTGTCCTGCGCATCGCCGCGCTGCCGGTGTTCCTGAAGACCTATATCGATCGCCTGACCTTCTCGTTCACCGACTACCTGCGCCACGAGAAGGATTCATCGACCGAACTGCATCAATGGATCAGGAAGAACTACACCAGTTTTCGTGAGCTGGAGCTGAGTTTGATTTTGCAGAGGTCGTGAGCGGAATAATATTTGATCGTCGTCCCGGACAAGTGAGCGCAGCAAACGCGATCCGGGACCCATACGCCGCGGCCCCTCGGTGAGAGCACGCTGGTCGAGACCTTCATTCAACAACAGACGCCCCGGCGTTATGGGTCCCTGCGTTCGCAGGGACGACGTGTGGAGGGAGCGTGAAAACCCTCAATGCCCGTCGAACGTCATCAGCGTTCGCACCGGCACATCCATCGCCCGCAATTTCGCGGCACCGCCGAGGTCCGGCAGATCGATGATGAAGCAGGCGGCGACCACGTTGGCGCCGATCTGGCGCAGCAGTTTAACGGCGCCCTCCGCGGTGCCGCCGGTGGCGATGAGATCATCGACCAGGATCACGCGCTCGCCGGGGTGCACCGCATCGGCGTGCATCTCCATTTCATCGAGGCCATATTCCAGCGAATAGGCGATGCGCACGGTGGTATGCGGCAGCTTGCCCTTCTTGCGGATCGGCACGAAGCCGGCCGAGACCTGATGCGCCACGGCGCCGCCGAGAATGAAGCCGCGCGCCTCGATGCCGGCGACCTTGTCGATCTTGTTGCCCGCCCATGGCTGCACCAGTTCGTCGACCGCGCGGCGGAATGCGCGCGCATCCGCCAGCAGCGTGGTGATGTCGCGAAACAGGATACCCGGCTTCGGGTAATCCGGAATGGTGCGAACGGTGGCCTTCAGATCATGTTCAAAAGTCATTGGTGTCTCGTTTCAAATAAATTGTCATTCCGGGGCGATGCAAAGCATCGAACCCGGAATCTCGAGATTCCGGGTCTGGTGCTACCGCACCATCCCGGAATGACGTGGATGAAACTCTGCATTCCCAAGCTTTCAATTCGCCCCCACTCCCAGCCGGAACGCGTTCTCGACGATGCGCAGGCCCACTTCGCCGCCGAGCGACATCAGCGATTCCGGGTGAAACTGCACGCCGCCGACCGGCAAGGTCTTGTGCTCGATCGCCATCGCGACGCCGTCCTCGGTGCTTGCCGTGACCTGGAGCACGTCGGGCACGCTGTCGCGCTCGACAAAGAGCGAATGATAACGGCCGATCACGATCTCATTGGGCAGGTTCTGCATCAAGCGCCCGCCCCGCACCTGGACGCGGGACGGCCGGCCGTGCGCGGGCTGGCCGAGTTGCCCCAAATGCCCGCCGAAATATTCGCCGATCGCCTGCACACCGAGGCAGACACCGAAGATCGGCAGCTTCTTGTCCAGCGCAGCCCCGATGGTCTTTGAGATCCCAAAATCCTCCGGCCGGCCCGGGCCCGGCGACAGCACCAGCAGATCGTAAGCGTTCTGCTCCAGCATGTCCTGGGCGTGGACATGGCGGACCACGGTGACGGTGGCGCCGACCTGGCGGAAGTAATCCGCCAGCATATGGACAAAACTGTCGTCATGATCGATCAGCAGCACCCGCTTGCCCGACCCCGTGGCGTCCGGCGCGAACGCCGACAACGGCTTCGGCGGATCGCCGCGCAGCGCCTGGAACAAGGCGGCCGCCTTGACCTGGCATTCGCGATCCTCGGCGGCGGGATCGGAATCGAACAAACAAGTCGCCCCGACCCGCACCTCGGCAAGGCCATCCTTCATCCGGATGGTGCGGATGGTCAGCCCGGTATTGATGCTGCCGTCGAAATTCACCGCGCCGATCGCGCCGGCATACCAGCGCCGCGACGAACGCTCGTTGTCCTCGACGAACTGCATCGCCCATAATTTCGGCGCGCCGGTCACCGTCACCGCCCAGGCGTGGGTAAGGAACGCATCGAGCGCGTCAAAGCCCGGCCGCAGCATGCCTTCGACATGATCGACGGTATGAAACAGTTTCGAGTAGGTCTCGATCTGCCGCCGCGCCAGCACCTTGATCGTGCCGGGTACGCAGACCCGCGCCTTGTCGTTGCGATCGACGTCGGTGCACATGTTGAGTTCGAATTCGTCCTTCTCGGAATTGAGCAATTGCCGGATCTGCTCGGCATCGCCGATCGCATCGACGCCGCGGGCGATGGTGCCCGAGATCGGGCAAGTCTCGACCCGCCTGCCGTCGGAACGCACGAACATCTCCGGTGAGGCCGACACCAGGAACTCGCCCTCGCCGAGATTCATCAGCGCGCCATAGGGCGACGGGTTGATCCGGCATAGCCGCTGGAACACTTCCGCAGGCGTTCGCTCGCAGGGCTCGGCGAACAATTGTCCCGGTACCGCCTCGAACAGATCGCCGCGCGCGAACGCCGCGCGCGCGGTTTCGACCGTGGCCTGGTATTCGCCGGGCGCATGATCGGAAAATCCCTGCCGCGGCGTCTTGGCGTATACGCTCTCGGCGGTGTCGTGCGGCAGGCCCTTGGTGGACTTTCCTTTCCAGGTGAAGTCATAGCTCAAGACCACGCCGCGGCCGGTGGCACGGTCATAGGCCAAGAGGCGATCCGGCACGTAGAGCACGATGTCGCGCTGGTCGGCCTCGCGTGGGCGCTTCTGCACGAGGTCTTCGATCTGGAACACCAGATCATAGGCGAAGGCGCCGAACAGGCCGAGCAGCGGATCGTCGTTGGCGCCGAACGCCGCCACGAGGTCGCGCACCAGCGACATCACGCTGGCGCGGCGGGTGCGCTGGTCCTCGTCGACCGGGGCCGCACCGCGCAGGATATGGCCGCCGAGACGGTTTTTGCTTTTCTCGGTGATGACGACGCAAGGCTCGCGCAGCACGTCGCCGAGGAAGGCGATGAGCACCTCGCCGCGGGCGTTCAACGCCCTTAGCGTGAAGTTGGCTCCGGCGGTCTCAAGCACCAAAGGCGGGTCGGAAAAGCCAAGATCAAAGCTCTCGTAGCGGCCGGGCACGGTGGTGCCGGACGACAGCACCACCCCGCGGCGGCGGTCGAGCAGGTCGATCAGGTCATCGAGCCTGGAAGCGCCGCCGGCGAATTGCTCCACCGACCGTGAAACGGCGAGGCCGCCGTGGGTCCGATACTCGCTATGGGCCGGGAGTGAAAAAACGGTCCTGTTCATGTGATCCTCTTACGAAACTTGCCGAGGGAACGCCACACAGGACAAACGAGAAGGCCGTCGCACTGCGATGACGGCCTCGAACGATGTTGGAAAATGAAATCGCACCGGCCACCTCTTAAGAGGTGCGCCACCAGAGACGGGATGGGGGGACGACGGTGTTCATGGGCGGTTAGACACCATGCCGGGGCTGAAACGTCAAGGGAGGCGCCGCCGCCAGCCGGGCGGTTTCGGTTCATCTTTTGGTGTTGCGAGACCCCAAATATGCGTAGGATTCGATCCAAACAGTACCGGATTCAACCAGCAGGATTGAAGGGCGGGACGCGCGATGTCGATTAGGGCACTGGGATATGCCGGCTTCGGATCGCCCGATCTCGACGACTGGCGGCAGTTCGGCACTTCGCTGGTCGGCCTGCAGGCGGTCGAGCGCAGCCCCTCGCTGCTGGCTTTCCGCATGGACGACCGCAAGCAGCGCATCGTCATCGACCGCGCGATGCCGCAGGGCACGCGCTTCTTCGGCTGGGAGGTCGCCGACGCGGCCGCGCTGGATACGCTCGCGGCCCGGCTGGAGAAGCACCAGGTTCACGTTACAGCCGAACCGCAGACGCTCGCGGATAACAGGCGCGTCAGCGGCCTGATTTCGTTTCGCGATCCCGCCGGCAACCGCCTGGAAGCGTTTTACGGCGCCGAGATCGACGACACGCCGTTCAGCCCGGGACGTTCGATATCGGGATTCCGCACCGGCCCGCTCGGGCTGGGACATGCGGTGCTGACGATTGAGAACATGGACGCGGTGATGCCGTTCTATGTCGACGTGCTCGGCTTCGGGCTTTCCGACTACATGCAGAAGCCGTTCCGCGCCTATTTCTTTCACATCAATGCGCGGCATCACAGCCTCGCTCTGATCGAGACCGGCCGTAACGGCATGCACCATCTGATGGTGGAGCTGTTTTCGCTCGACGATGTCGGCCAGTCCTACGACGTCGCGCTGAGCCAGCAGGACCGCGTCAGCGTCACGCTCGGCCGTCACACTAATGACCTCATGACGTCGTTCTACGCCAAGACGCCGTCGTCCTTCATGATCGAGTGCGGCTGGGGCGGCCGCGAGATCGAACCCACGGGCTGGCAGCCGTTCGAACTGACGGATGGCCCGAGCCTGTGGGGCCATGAGCGCGTCTGGCTACCGCCCGAGGACCGCGAAGTCGCCCGCGCGATGCGAATGCGCGCCGCAGCGGAAGGCCGCCGTGCGCCGGTCCAGGTGATTGAGGGCAATTACCAGTTGATGCCGGGAACGTGCCCGTGGTGGGATGGGGTGACTGGCAAGACCTGAAAGGATCGCGGCAAGCCGCGCACGCTTGGGCTTTGCTCGGTCATTGCGAGCGAAGCGAAGCAATCCACCTTGCCGCGAACAAATAAATGGATTGCTTCGTCGCTTTGCTCCTCGCAATGACGAGAAATAAGCGCTCGCGCCTCACCCGAGATGCTTCCTGAAAAACGCCGTCGCCCTGCCCCACGCCAATTCCGCGGCGGCGCGGTCGTGCACCGACATGCGCTGTTCGTTGACGAAGGCGTGCTCGGCGTCGTAGCGGAACAGTTCGAGAGATTTGCCGGCGGCCTTCATGGCCTTTTCGAAACCGTCGACCAGTTCCGGAGTGCACCAGTCGTCCTTGTTGGCGAAATGCGCCTGGAGCGGAATCTTGATGTCGGCGGGCTTGGCCGCCTGCTCCGGCGGAATGCCGTAGAACACCACGCCCGCGGTCAACTCCGGAATCCTCGCTGCGCCGATGATGGTCACGGCACCCCCGAGGCAGAAGCCGGTCAGTCCGACCTTGGCGCCGTTCCTGGCCAAGTATTGCGTGGCGCCGCGCACGGTCTGCGTGGTGGCGTCGATGAAGTCCAGCGAGTTCATCTCTTTGCCGGCGGCATCGGTGTCGTGATACGGCACCACCTTGCCCTTGTAGAGATCGGGCGCCAGCGCATCGAATCCGGCCACTGCGAAGCGGTCGCACAGCCCCTTGATCTGCTCCGACAGTCCCCACCATTCCTGGATCACGACCACGCCCGGCGCATTGCCGCGCGCGGCATTGGCGAGATAGCCGTTGGCGTCCTTGCCGTCCGGGCGTTTGAACGAGATGCTGGTACCCATGGGTTCCTCCGGATGATTTCGTGGGGTGCGGGCCGATTGACGGCTATTTTGGCTGCTGTACGGGCAGGAAGCAATCGTCAGCTACGCACTGGCGGCGCAACAAAAAAGCCCCCGCAGGGGCTTTTCGAATTCACATCGCTCAAGCGTCACAAGTCAGTGCGCGTTGGCCCAGACTTTCTTCTTGGTGAAATACAACAGACCCGTGAACAGGATCAGGAACACGAACACCTGCAGGCCAAGCCGCTTGCGGGCCTCCATATGCGGCTCCGCCGCCCACATCAGGAAAGTGGTGACGTCCTTGGCATATTGCGCCACCGTTGCCGGCGAGCCGTCGTCATAGGTGACCTGCCCGTCGCTCAGCGGCTTCGGCATCTTGATGGCGTGGCCGGGGAAATATTTGTTGTAATAGGAGCCATCCGGCAGCGCGAACCCGGCCGGCGGCTTCTCCTCAAAGCCCTGCAACAGCGCGTCGACGTAGTTCGGACCCTGCTCCTGGAACTGGGTGAAAAAGTCGAAGACGAACTGCGGAAAACCGCGCGCATAGGAGCGCGCCTTGGTGATCAGCGACAGATCCGGCGGGAATGCGCCGCCGTTCGCGACGCGGGCAGCCTGTTCGTTGGGAAACGGCGAGGGAAAATAATCGGCGGGCCGGCCGGGCCGCTCGAACATCTCGCCCTGGTCGTTCGGACCGTCCTTGATCTTGTAGTCGGAGGCAAAGGCCGCCGCCTGTGCGGTCGAGAAGCCGGGACCGCCGGGATCGGCCAGATTGCGGAACGCGATATAGGACAGGCCGTGACAGGCCGAGCAGACTTCCTTGTAGACTTTCAATCCGCGCTGCATTGCCCCGCGATCATAGATGCCGAAGGGACCCGAGAACGACCATTTCTGCGACGGCGGGGTCTCCTGGGTCTCGTCGGCCCGGGCGTTTTGCGCGCTTCCGGCAAACAGCGCGCCCGCGATCATCAGCGCGATCACGGTGGACACCATCGGCGTCGCCTTGCTGCCGGTTTTCGCCAGCACGTCGTCGGCGATCGAATTCGGAACCGGCCGCGGCTTCTCGATCCGGCTAAGCAACGGCAGCAGGATCAGGAAATAGGCGAAGTAGCAGAACGTCAGGACGCGCCCGGCGACCACATAGATGCCTTCGGGCGGCTTGCCGCCGAGCCAGCCCAGCAGCACGCAGACGATCACGAAGATCCAGAAGAACTGCTTGGCCAGCGGACGGTATTTGGACGATTTCGTCTTGGCGGTGTCGAGCCAGGGCAGGAACGCCAGCACGATGATCGCCGAGAACATCGCGACCACGCCGGCGAGCTTGTTCGGGATCGAGCGCAGGATCGCGTAGAACGGCAGGTAGTACCACTCGGGCACGATATGCGCCGGGGTCACGCCGGGATTGGCCGGGATGTAATTGTCGGCGTCGCCGAGATAGTTCGGCATGTAGAAAATGAACCAGCAGAAGAACAGCAGGAAGCAGGAGATGCCGAACGCATCCTTGATGGTTGCGTAGGGCGTGAACGGCACGGTGTCCTTTTCCGTCTTGGCTTCGACGCCGGCCGGATTGTTCTGGCCCGCGACATGCAGCGCCCAGACGTGCAGCACCACCACGCCGGCGATCACGAACGGCAGCAGGTAGTGCAGCGAGAAAAACCGGTTCAGCGTCGGATTGCCGACGGAATAGCCGCCCCACAACAAGGTCACGATGCTCTCGCCAAAATAGGGTACGGCGGAGAACAAATTGGTGATGACGGTGGCGCCCCAGAAACTCATCTGGCCCCACGGCAGCACGTAGCCCATGAAGCCGGTGGCCATCATCAGGAGGTAGATGATGACGCCGAGGATCCAGAGGATTTCGCGCGGCTCCTTGTACGACCCGTAATACAGGCCGCGGAACATGTGAATGTACACGGCGAAGAAGAACATCGAGGCGCCGGCGGCGTGCATGTTGCGCAGCAGCCAGCCATAGTTGACGTCGCGCACGATGCTTTCGACCGACTTGAAGGCCATGGTGGCTTCCGGCGTGTAGTGCATCGCCAGGATCACGCCGGTCAGGATCTGCAATGCCAGCATCATCGAAAGGATGGCGCCGAAGGTCCACCAGTAGTTCAGGTTGCGCGGCGTCGGATAGGCCACGAACGAGGAGTGGACGAGACCGATAATCGGAAGACGCCGCTCAATCCACTTCAAGGCGGGATTAGTGAGTTGTAAATCGGATGGTCCGCTCATGATGCGATCCCTAGGGAATTAAGACGAGGCGACGGGCTTTCAGGTCTCGGATGTTCGATCCGAGGCTCAGCCGATCTGGATTTTGGTATCGGAAACGAATTGATAGGGCGGCACCGCAAGGTTCAGAGGTGCGGGTCCCTGACGGATACGACCGGAGGAGTCGTATTGCGAACCGTGGCAGGGACAGAAGAAGCCGTCGTAATTGCCCTCGTGGGCGATCGGGATGCAGCCGAGATGAGTGCAGATGCCGATCACGACCAGCCACTGGTCGTGGCCTTCCTTGACGCGGGCCTGGTCGGTCTGCGGATCGGGCAGGCTTGCGACCGGAACCGAGCGGGCTTCCTCGATCTGCTTCTTGGTGCGGTTCATGATGTAGATCGGCTTGCCGCGCCAGAACACCTTGATGTCCTGTCCTTCGGCGATCGGCGTCAGGTCGACTTCGATCGGCGCGCCGGCTGCAATCGTCGAGGCGTCCGGGTTCATCTGGGAAATAAAGGGCCAGACCGCGGCCACTCCACCAACCGCTGCGGCGGCTCCCGTTGCAACAAAGAGGAAATCACGGCGAGTCGGATGGTCCGCCGAAGACGCTGTCGTCACGATTCCAAGCCCTTTCTTGTCTGCAGCCGGTGGAACCGCCCCGGTGGCGCGTGAAACGCGCCCGGGAAGGCTGCCGGCGCCCGCGGCCCCCGCGGCGGCAGAAAAGACCACTTCTCCCGGCCAATCGGGCGGAACAAGCAGTCCAGAATCGTTCTATTGGCACCCTTGCCGGACGAGCGCAAGCCCGCTATCGGCTCATCGGCGTGCAATGCACTAAATCTGCAGCGGGCGATGTTTTATTGAGACATTTCACCGGGACTTCACGAGCCGCCGCATCATGCAAATCGCGCTTTTCCAGCCTGACATTCCGCAGAACACCGGCACGATTCTTCGGCTCTGCGCATGTCTTGACGTGGCCGCCCATATCATCGAACCGGCCGGTTTTCCGGTATCCGACCGCCACTTCCGCCGTGCCGGCATGGACTACCTGGATCAGGTGGCGATCACGCGTCACGTCTCCTGGTCGAAATTCGAACAATGGCGCAGCGATGCTGGCCACCGCCTGGTGCTGTTCACCACCAAGGGCGCCGGCTCCTACCTCGATTATCGCTATCGGCCCGACGACGTCCTGCTGTTCGGGCGCGAATCCGCGGGGGTCACCGACGAGGTCGTGGCCGCAGCCGACGCGCGGCTGGTGATCCCGATCAAGCCCGGTCTGCGCTCGCTCAATATCGCGATGGCCACAGCCATGGCGTTGGGTGAAGCGCTGCGGCAAACCCGCGAGACGTCTCTATCGTGAAAACATCCGGTTACGCCGACCGTATCGGCGTAACCGGACCCGCACACCGGCAGTTCAAAGCGAGGGAGATCAGTTCGCCGCAAACCGCGGTGAGGTGCAGCCGCCGCATACCCAGGGCCACGACCAGTCGGCGACCTTGCCCTTGTTGGCCTCGACATAGGGGCTCCATGCTTTCGGCGGCAGGGCCTTGCTCTGGTGGACGATCGAGAACTGGCCGTCGGCCTGGATCTCGCCGATCATGACCGGCTTCGCCATATGGTGGTTGCTGCCCATCACGACCTCGAAGCCCGACGGCGACTTGACCTTCTGGCCGATCATCGCCTGGCGGACCGCTTCGACGTCAGTGGTGCCGGCCTGCTGGACCGCCTGCACCCACATGTGAAACAGGATATAGGCCGATTCCATCGGGTCGTTGGTGACACGCTTGGGATTTTTGGTGTAGGCGCGCCACTTCGCGATGAACGCCTTGTTCGCCGGCGTATTGACGGACTGGAAATAGCTCCAGGCCGCGAGGTGCCCCACCAGCGGCTTGGTGTCGACGCCTGCGAGTTCTTCCTCGCCGACCGAAAACGCGATCACGGGAATGTCGGTGGCCTTCACGCCCTGATTGCCGAGTTCCTTGTAGAACGGCACGTTGGCGTCGCCGTTCACCGTGGAGACCACCGCCGTCTTCTTGCCCGACGAGCCGAATTTCTTGATCGCCGCGACTTCGGTCTGCCAGTCGGAGAATCCGAACGGCGTGTAGTTCTCCATGATGTCTTCGTCCTTGACACCTCTGGATTTGAGATAGGCGCGGATGATCTTGTTGCTGGTGCGCGGATAGACGTAATCGGTGCCCTCGAGCACGAAGCGCTTCACCTCGCCGCCTTCCTTGCTCATGAGATATTCGACTGCCGGCACCGCCTTGTTGTCGGGAACGGAGCTGCCATAGAAGATATTGTAGGAGGCCTCCTCGCCTTCATATTCGAGCGGGTAGAACAACAGACCGTTCAATTCCTCGAACACCGGCAGCACCGATTTGCGGGACACCGAGGTCCAGCATCCGAACACGGCAGCGACCTTGTCCTTGGCCAGCAGCTCGCGCGCCTTCTCGGCGAACAGCGGCCAGTTCGACGCGGGGTCGACGACCACCGGCTCGATCTTCTTTCCGAGGAGGCCACCCTTGGCGTTGACCTCCGCGACTTCCATCAGCATCAGATCCTTCAGGATCGTCTCGCTGATCGCCATCGTGCCCGACAGCGAGTGAAGTATTCCGATCTTGATGGTGTCTTCGGCCTTTGCGTGGTTCACCCCAGTAGCGAAGACGGCGAGAACGGCGAGCGCGGCGGAAAGCCAGCGTTTTCGGGCGGTGATCATAGGTTCTCCTTTGTTGGATTCGATTGTGTGGCTCGGCAATCGGGAGCATCGCGGCGCCGCTCCCAAAAATGGTCCTGTCAGTGCCGCAAAGGCTCGCACGGCGGAATGAAGCGCGCCGAGAGCCACTGGCGCAAAATGCGAGGGCTCCATCGGCGCACGCGGCGGCCGGCGCGGATTGTCTCCGATTGCCCAGCGGATAGACCAAAGCGTGAGGTTTCGGGCAGCCCCTGCACGGGCCCTGGGCAGTGGCGCGGTCTTGTGGGCCGCGATGAGTCCAGTTGGCGCTAAACCGAGGGAGCCAGTCTCCATTCAGCGATAAATCGGCTGACAGCGGCACAAATCGCGTCGAGATTTGACGTACTGGACCCATAACTGGCCCAGCCCTTGCTCCGACGAGGAAAGCTCAAACCGGCGCAGCCAGCATGCAGATTTCCGTCCTCCTGGATCGGTCGCGGCCAGAGTCACTGACGACGCAGATGGTCGATCAAATTCGCGACGCCATCCGTTGCGCTCGGATCGGGCCCGGCGCGCGCCTGCCCTCGTCGCGCCGGCTGTCCGAGCAATTAGCGATCTCGCGTAACACCGTCGTGCGCGCCTATGACTTGTTGCTGATGGAAGGCATCGTCGAGTCGCGCCCGGCATCGGGCATCTATGTCACCGAGCAGCTTCCTCCGCCTGCCCCGACCATGCGTCCGGTGTCCGATCCTCGTGAGCGCCTCTCGCAGGTGCGGATGCCGATGCCGTTGCGGCGGGCGAGCGCGCCGGGCGCCCTGCACGTCGCCCGCAACCGCCTGCTGTACGATTTCTCCCCTGGCCGTCCCGGCGCCGATCTGTTTCCGCTGAAGACCTGGCGGCGCCTGCTGCAAGCCAATCTGTCGCACGGCGGCGCGGTCGGCCTCACTCAATACGGCGAACCCGCGGGGCTCCCGGCCCTGCGCACCGCGATCGCCAATCACCTGGTAGCGGCGCGCGGCATCGTCGCCGATCCCAGCCGCATCGTCATCGTATCCGGCATCCAGGAAGGCCTGACCCTGATGGCGCGGCTGTTTCTGACACGCGGCGCGCTCAGCGTCGTGGAGGAGCCCTGCTATCAGGGCGCCGCGCTGACGTTCGAGGCCGCGGGCGCAGAAATCGCCAGCGTCGCGGTCGACCAGGATGGACTGATCCCGGACTATCTCCCGCAGCGCGCGGCCTCGCTGCTCTACACCACGCCCTCGCATCAATATCCGACCGGGGCGACCTTGTCGGCGGAGCGACGCGGCGAGGTGATCGGCTGGGCGCGGCGCTACGGCTGCTACATCATCGAGGACGATTACGACTGCGATATCCGGTACCAGGGCTCGCATCTTCCGCCGCTGGCGGCGCTGGCGCCGGATTGCGCCGTCTACATGGGCACTTTTTCAAAGTCGCTCGGCGCCGGATTGCGCCTCGGCTATATGGTGGTGCCCGAGCATATCGCCGATGCGGTCCGCAGCGAGAAATGCCTGCTCAACAACGGCAATCCCTGGCTCGAACAGGCGACGCTGGCGGACTTCATGCACAGCGGCAGCTATGCCGCCCATCTGCTTCGCGTCCGCTCGCACTACAAGGAAAACCGCGATGGCCTGATTGCCGCGTTGCGCCGCAATTTCGGCGACGTTCTTGTCGATGGCGACAGCGGCGGATTGCACGTGCTCTGGCACCTGCCGCCCGGCATTCCCGATGCGGTCACCGTCGAGGCGCTGGCGCTGCGCGCACGGATCGGCGTCTATTCGCTGTCGTCTGCGCGCGTGCACTTCCGCCGGCAAACCGCGCTGACGAGCCGCGCCATCATCCTGGGTTACGCGGCGCTGTCGCCGAAGCAGATCGAAAAAGGCATCGCGCGGCTGTCGGACGCGATCGACGACGCCATCGACGACCCCGCGACCGACATGACCGCCTTGTTCTCGGATCAGTTTGCGTCGCCTCTGCCTCGCTCGCCTGCGAAGCGAAATCTGGCTCCACGACTTCGACAGCAACCGGCGCTACGCGGCCCGTCACCGCATCGTGCAAGCTCCGCAAAGATCATCGCACGACAAGGTGGCGCGCCAATGCCCGTTCTGAAGAACATCTACCGCTATCCGATCAAGGGATTGAGCGCGCAGCCGATGATGCGCGCCGAGTTGCAGGCGAGGCAACCGTTCCCGCATGATCGCGTCTTCGCCCTGGTACGTCCCGGCGCTCCCTTCGATACCATCCAGCCGAAATGGGGCAAGAAGGGCCTGTTCGTGATGCTGATGCTCGAGGAAGCGTTGGCGCGGGTCCAGACCACGCTGGATGTCGAGACGCTGCGCCTGACGATCAGGCAGGACAATCGCCAACTCCTGGTCGCCGATCTCAACGACGAAGATGGGCGCGCGAAAGTCGAGGAAGTCTTCTGGCAACTGGTTCCGGCATTTCGCACTGCGCCGGTGCTGGTTCGTTCGCCCGACGGGCATTTCATGGACAAGCCCGACAATGTGATCTCGCTGATCAACCTCGCCACGGTGCGAAGCCTGGAGAAGCAGTGGGGCATCAAGATCAATCCGCTGCGGTTTCGCGCCAATCTCTATATCGACGGCGCACGCCCCTGGGAGGAGTTCGAATGGGTCGGCAGCGACATCCGGATCGGCGAGGTGCTGTTTCGCGTTGACCGGCGCAACGGCCGCTGCGGCGCGACCAACGTCAATCCCGAAACCGGGCGAAGGGACCTCGACCTGCCCGGCTCGCTGCGCGCCGCGTTCGGGCACAAGGAACTTGGGATTTATCTGGTCGCGCGCGAAGGTGGACGCCTGACTGCCGGCGATCCGGTGCACACGCCATCCGCCAGCACGGTGGGGCGTCTCCCGCTCCCGCCGTTGAGCAAGCCGCAGGCCGGTCACCAGAAGTTCATGTGCGGCGGGTGCTATTTCATCTATGAACCGACCGCAGGCCTGCCGGATCAAGCGATCCCCGCCGGGACGCCGTTCTCGGCCATTTCGGCGAACTGGCGATGCCCCGACTGCGGAACCGAGAAAACCACCTTCCGGCCGTACGTCGAGCCCGAACCTACGGCCGCCGGCATTTGAAGGGCTGGAACGGTTCGTTGACGGGGCGACCGGGCTAGTGATCTGCGCCCTGCGAATGTTGCAGTGGCATTGCCGACCGCCCTGCGGTAGACCGGCCCCGCGATAGCGGAGCTAACTCAATGAGTTATGCAGTCAAAGAAATCTTCCTGACATTACAAGGCGAAGGCGCCCATGCCGGCCGCGCCGCCGTGTTTTGCCGGTTCGCGGGCTGCAATCTCTGGAGCGGCCGGGAGCAGGACCGTGCCATCGCGACGTGCCAGTTCTGCGATACCGACTTTGTCGGTACCGACGGGACGCTGGGGGGCCGTTATGCCTCGGCGGAACAGCTCGCGCATGCCATCGCCGCACAATGGCAAGGCGCGAGGGAAAACCGTTACGTGGTATTGACCGGCGGCGAACCGCTGCTTCAGGTCGATGCGGCCCTGATCGAGGCGCTGCACGCGCGCGGGTTCGAAATCGGCGTCGAGACCAATGGTACGATCGAGCCGCCGGCCGGCATGGACTGGATCTGCGTCAGCCCGAAAGCCGGTGCGAAGCTGGTGGTGCGGCAGGGTCATGAACTCAAGCTGGTCTATCCGCAAAGCAATGCGGCGCCGGAGGCCTTTGTCGATCTCGCCTTCGAGCGCTTCTCGCTGCAGCCGATGGACGGGCCGGACGTGATCGAGAACACCGCGCGCGCGATCGATTATTGCCTGCACCATCCGCAATGGCGGCTCAGCCTGCAGACGCACAAGACGCTCGGCATCAGATAGGAGTTTGGTTTTCAAGATGTGGGAATTGACGAAATCGTTCCGGTTCGAGGCGGCGCATGCGCTGACTGGGACGACATTTGGCGCGGCCAGCGAGGAAATCCACGGCCATTCGTTCCGTGCCGAGGTGACCGTGCGCGGCACCCCCGATCCCGCAACCGGGATGGTGCTCGATCTCGGCCTGCTCGAACGCAGCATGATGGAGGTGCAGAAAACCCTCGACCACAAGCTGCTCAACAAGGTCGAGGCGCTGGGGCCGCCGACGCTGGAGAACCTGTCGCGCTTCATCTGGGAACGGGTCCAGCACGCCGGGCGGCTGACGCGGGTCAGCGTTCACCGCGACAGCTGCAACGAGAGCTGTACCTATTATGGGCCGCAGGGCTAGGAAAGCCAGATGGACACATCCGTGATCGAGGATCGCAAGGCACGCGCGCGGCGCTGGTTCGAGACGCTGCGCGATGACATCTGCCTGGCCTTCGAGAAACTCGAAGACGACGCGCCGGCGTCGCTCTATCCCGGCGATGCCGGGCGTTTCGCGCGCACGCCGTGGGATCGCACCGACCATACCGGCCAGCCCGGCGGCGGTGGCGTGATGTCGGTCATGCGCGGGCGGCTGTTCGAGAAGGTCGGCGTGCATTGCTCGACGGTGCATGGCGAGTTCGCACCCGAATTCCGCGCGCAGATTCCCGGCGCCGCCGACGATCCGCGCTTCTGGGCCTCGGGCATTTCGCTGATCGCACACATGCGTAACCCGAACGTCCCGGCGGTCCATATGAACACCCGCTTCGTCGTCACTACCAAAGCGTGGTTCGGCGGCGGCGCCGACCTGACTCCCGTGCTGGAGCGGCGGCGTACCCAGGAAGACCCCGACACGGTTGCCTTCCACGCGGCGATGCAGACGGCCTGCGATGCCCACGCGGCCATCGCGCCCTATGAAAAATACAAGAAATGGTGCGACGAGTATTTCTATCTGCCGCACCGTAAGGAAGCGCGCGGCATCGGTGGCATTTTCTACGACTGGCATGACAGCGGCGATTGGGACGCCGATCTCGCCTTTACCCGGGACGTCGGCCGTGCATTCCTGAAGATCTATCCCGAGCTGGTCAGGCGCAATTTTGGCGCGTCGTGGAGCGCTGATGACCGCGAGGAGCAACTGATCCGGCGCGGCCGATACGTCGAGTTCAACCTGCTCTACGACCGCGGCACCATCTTCGGGCTGAAGACCGGCGGCAACGTGGATTCGATCCTGTCGTCGATGCCGCCGGAAGTGAAATGGCCGTAAGACGATGATGCAACTCCCACGCGCCATGCTGATCGACATGGATGACACCATCCTGTCCGCCTATGGCCGTCCCCACATCGCCTGGAACAACGTCGCGGCGGAGTTTGCGCGCGAGCTTGCACCGCTGCCGCCAGAACAGGTCGCGACCGCGATCCTGGCATTCGCGCGCAGGTTCTGGGCGGCGGCGGAGCCTGCGTGGCGGCTGAGGCTTGCCGAGGCCAGGCACGAGGTGGTCAAGGGCGGCTTTGCGGCGCTTGCCGCCGAGGGCTCAGCCGCGCTCCCGGCCGAGCTTGCGATACGGCTTGCCGACCGCTTCACGGCCTACCGCGAAGAAGAGATGTTCGTCTTTCCCGGCGCGCACGAAGCCATCGATGCGTTGAAGGCGCGTGGCGTCAAACTGGCCCTGGTGACCAACGGCGCAGCGGTCGACCAGCGCGCCAAGATCGAACGCTTTGCCCTGGGCCACCGGTTCGATCATATCCAGATCGAGGGCGAGCACGGTTTCGGCAAACCGGAGGAACGCGCCTACCTGCACGCCATGGAGGCGCTTGGTGTCACGGCACCGGATACGTGGATGATCGGCGATAATCTGGAGTGGGAAGTCGTGGCGCCGCAACGCCTCGGTATCTATGCGATCTGGATCGACGTTCATGGCGACGGCCTGCCCGCGGATGCTACCGTCAAGCCCGATCGCATCATCCGCTCGCTGACGGAGTTGCTGCCTTCCGAGCGAATATGAAACCTTTGCCGCTCCAAAGCTCGACCGGTGTCGGCTCTCGACAAAATATCGAAAACAACCCCATGCAAAGTAACCCGCCGGTCGCCATGTGCGATGCCAGCGACTACAATGACTCGTCGGGTAAATCAGCGGCACTATTCTAAATTGGTGCGCGCTCATTAACGCGAACGCGCGGGGGAATTCTCGAGACGCTCCGAATTGATCTGTCAGCAAACTAACGGGCATGCGTAACCGTGCAGCACAATCAGCTTTATCATGCTCTTGCTGGTTGCATATCAGTATAGCCGATCCTTTTGGATGTTGAGGATCCTTTCCCGTGGGTCCCGGAGAAACGAGCACAGGACATCCGAGGCTAGTGCACCGATGTCCCCTTTGCTCAAATGCTACAGGTCGTTGCCGTTTGGCCGGACGCAAAGCTGCGTTGACCCGGAATCGACCTGATTTCAACGCGCACTCGTCGGCCGGCGTCTCACAACAACGCCCGCAGCGCTGACGAGATCATCACCACGCCGCCGGCGATCACGGCCACATCAAGGATCGCGGTGTGGATATGCACCGGCACGCGCTCGACGAAGGCTTTCGCCAGGAACGCACCGGGTAGGGCGACGGCGCCGATCAGGACGGCAAAGGCCAGCACCTGCGCGGTGACGACGCCGGCGAAGCCGAACACCGAGATCTTGATGATGCTGGTGGCGACCGAGATCACCGCGTCGGTGGCGATCACGGCTGCGCCTTCGAGGCCGGCCGCCATCAGCAGCGACAGCAGGATCACGCCGGAGCCCGCAGTGCCGCCGACCACGACGCCATAGCCCACCGCGCCGGCGGCAAGCCCGGTATCGCCGACCCTGACATCATGACGCCTGAGCAGACGGCGCAGCGGCACGCTCGACAACAGCATGGCGCCGATCACAAGCGTCGCACCGGCGCTGGTGAGCCGCGTATAGCCGTAAGCGCCGAGCGCGGTCGTCAATGCGGCGGCTGCGATCACGATCAGCGCGCGGCGGCGGTCGACGTAGCGCAGATAAGCAACGAAGCGGCTGAGATTGGTGAAGATCGAGGAAATGGCGATGATCGGCACCACCGGCTCGGCGCCGATCAGGGGCACCAGGACCAGCGGCATCAGCGCGCCGGTGCCGTAGCCCGCGAGCCCGCCGACGACCGAGGCCAACAGCGCGACGCCCGCCACCAGCACGAGCTGCAACAACGAGATATCGGCGAAGCCGGAAACGATGTTCACAGCCTGTGATCGCGGGTGAACCGCGCCACGGTCTGGTCGGCAATCGCGTCGAGCGAAGTTTTGTCCGACGGAAAATCCGCCGCCAGCCACGCGTCTTCGGCGAGGGTGAGCACGTGGCCGAGCGCCGGGCCGTCGGCAATCCCGCGCGCGTTGAAATCGGCTGCCTTCAGCAGGAATTTCGGCGCGCTCCAGCGCTCCGGCAAGGTGGCAAGCTCCCGCCACTGCGCCGCATCGCCATGTTCTCCGGCCCGCGCCCACGCCAGCAACAGCCGGTCGCGATAGCGCTCGGCGCCGAGCCGGTAGAGCCGCCGCCGTGCGATCGCCTCGTCCATGCCGGCAAGCCGCCACCAGCGATGACCCATGGAATCCAGCGCCTTGGCCTCGGCATTGCTGAGCCGCAAGCGCACAGCAACGCGCCTTGCATCCTCGGTGACGGCGACCGCGAGCGCGCCGAGCCGGCGCATGGCGTCCGGCGTCAGTCCTAGCGCGCGTTCCGCCGCGATCATCGCGCCAAACGGCCCGGTATAGACGACCCCTCCCACAATCGTCTGCAGCAGCCCGGCATCGGCCATCGCGACAACTGCGCCGGCCGCGCCCGGGGCAACCACGAGCTTCAGCATTTCCATCCGCACCCGCTCGGCGGAAAGTGCCGCAAGGCCGGCGCGCCCGGCAATACACGCGAGATAACCCGCCCAATCGGGCTCGCCTGCGCCATAGGCGGCGTGGATGCGGAAAAACCTGAGGACGCGCAGGTAATCCTCGGCGATGCGCCGGTTCGGATCACCGATGAAGCGCACGCGTCTTGCAGCGATGTCTTCGAGACCGCCGACGTGATCGTGCACGATGCCGTCGGCGTCGACCGACAGGCCGTTGATGGTGAAGTCGCGCCGCTCGGCGTCGCGCACCCAGTCGCGGCCGAACGCGACCTTGGCCTTGCGGCCGAAGGTCTCGGTATCTTCGCGCAGCGTGGTGATCTCGAACGGATGTCCGTCGGCCACCAGCGTCACGGTGCCGTGGTCGATACCGGTCGGCACGCTCTTGATCCCGGCCGCCTTGGCGCGGCGGATCACTTCAGCGGGCACGGCGGTGGTCGCGATATCGATATCGCCGATCGGCATCTTCAACAGCGCATTGCGGACCGCGCCGCCGATCACCCGGGCTTCCTCACCATGGCCGTTGAGCAATGCGAGCACGCGGGCGGTCGGGCCGGATCTGAGCCACGGCGCGTCGGCGAGCACGCGCGCATCCGTCATTTCTCAGCTCCGGGAATGAACTTGCCGTTCTCGATGTGGGCGGGAACGTAGGTCGAATCCGGCGGCGCACCGGAAAAATGCGCAAAGAACACAAAACTGAGCGCGACCAGCACCAGCGCACCGAGCACCAGCTTGGCGAGGATGTGCGCCGGCCATGACGTCTGCACCAGCAATCCGGAGCGTGTCGCTATCAAGAACAGCGCGTAGACCGCGAACGGGATCAGGAAAATTCCGATCTCCGTGAGGGCCGGACGGATCATGGCAGATAGATCCGCTCATACAGCACACGCAGTATCCCGGCGGTCGCGCCCCATATGTAACGTTCCGCGAACGGCATCGCGTAATATGAGCGCTCCAGGCCACGGAATTCCTTGCTGTGCACCTGATGGTTTGCCGGGTCCATCAGGAAGGCCAGCGGCACCTCGAACGCATCGTCGACTTCGGATTCGTTGATCCGCAGCCTGAAGCCCGGCTTCACCCGCGCGACGGTGGGCAGGATGCGAAAGCCAAAGGCGGTGCCATACAGGTCGAGATAGCCGATCGGCTCGATGAAATCCGGCTTCAGGCCGACCTCTTCGTCGGCCTCGCGCAATGCGGCGTCGAGCGGCGAGGCGTCGGTCGCATCGATCTTGCCGCCGGGAAAGGAAATCTGGCCGGCGTGATCGTTGAGATGGGCTGCGCGCTGGGTCAGCAGCACGGTCGGCTCCGGATGGTCGACCACCGGGATCAGCACCGCCGCGGGCCGGACCGGCTGCTCGCGCGCGATGATCTCCAGCATGCGGTCGGTGCCCTGATCGCCGCTCTTCGGAATGATATTGGGATCGATCAACCCCGGCGGAACGTCGAAGCTAAGCCGCGCGCGGACCCGATCGAAGAACTCCGCTGAGTTGATGGCAACCGGTTCCGTCTTGCGCATCGGCTCGTTCAAGTCGCGCCCCTCACCTGCTCCGCATCCGCCATCGCGAAGAACTCCCCGCCGGATTCGATTCCGAACATCGGGCGACCATCGACCACTCGCTCCTCGCCCATGTCAACCAGATCGTAGTACAATGCCCGTGTCACCTTCGCCCAGAGGTCGGCGCGGACGTGAAGATAGGGCGTGAGGCCGCCGTCGGCGGCGGCCGTAAATCGCAAGCGGTGGGCGGAATCGCAATCAACCCAATCGTCGACATTGGTCCGGAAGCGCAGCAGCCGGCCGCGCTCATCGCTTTCCTTGCGCATCTCGACCGCAAGAAACGGCGCGTCATCGACGCGGATGCCGACCTTTTCCACCGGGGTCACGAGAAAGTGCTTGCCGTCCTCGCGCTTGAGGATCGTCGAGAACAGCCGCACCAGGGCCGGCCGCCCGATCGGCGTTCCCATGTAGAACCACGTGCCGTCACCGGCGATTCGCATGTCGAGATCGCCGCAGAACGGCGGATTCCATAAATGCACGGGCGGCAGCCCCTTTGCGCCCGCGCTCGCGGCGTCCTGGGCGGCAGTGGTCAGCCCTTCGAGGCCCTGATTGCTGGTCTGCCCTTGCTTCGCCATTGTTTGCCCTGAGTCTGATCGCTCGAATTGGCACGATTGGTGCACGTCTTCCGATCTGTCCTGAACGAGTTCCACGGGGGTTAAAATCCCCGAATAAGTCGCCACATCGTGATGCAGTTCATAGCCTGAAATGCCCATAATGTGGGGATAGTTTAATTCAACGAATACATGGCCTTCGCATAAGTTTAGCATGGGACTCATGGCATGACGACGCAACCGGCGGCGTTGCCGGCAAGACGTTTGTGAGATTTCAAGGAGAACGGAATGGCTGGCGACAGTGTCGAAAAACTCGAGGACGTCATCGTTCGCTCGGCCGAACAGGTCGCCGGTCAGATCCGCGCCGCGAAAGATGCGATCTCCACGGTTATTTTCGGGCAGGACCGGGTGATCGAAAATACCCTGGTAACCATCCTCTCCGGCGGCCATGCGCTGTTGATCGGCGTGCCCGGCCTCGCCAAGACCAAGCTGGTCGAAACGCTCGGCGTGACGCTCGGGTTGGACGCCAAGCGCATCCAGTTCACGCCGGACCTGATGCCCTCGGATATTCTGGGCGCCGAAGTGCTGGATGAAAGCAATTCCGGAAAGCGGTCGTTCCGCTTCATCTCCGGTCCAGTGTTCGCGCAGCTTCTGATGGCCGACGAGATCAACCGCGCCAGCCCGCGCACCCAATCGGCGTTGCTGCAAGCCATGCAGGAACAGCACATCACGGTTGCGGGCGCGCGTCATGATCTCCCAAAGCCCTTCCATGTGCTGGCGACGCAAAACCCGCTGGAGCAGGAAGGCACCTATCCGCTGCCGGAAGCGCAGCTCGACCGCTTCCTGATGGAGATCGACGTCGATTATCCCGATCGCGATGCGGAGCGGCGGATCCTGTTCGAAACCACCGGCGCGGAAGAGACGCTGGCGAAAGCCGCAATGAATGTAGAGACGCTGCTTACCGCGCAACGGCTGGTGCGGCGGCTGCCGGTCGGCGATTCCGTCGTCGAAGCGATCCTGTCGCTGGTTCGCTCTGCGCGTCCGGGTCCGGAAGGCAGCGAAGGCGGCAAGCTGATCGCCTGGGGACCGGGTCCCCGCGCCAGCCAATCGCTGATGCTGGCGGTTCGTGCCCGCGCGCTGCTCGACGGCCGCCTGGCGCCCTCGATCGACGACGTGCTCGATCTGGCGGAACCCGTGCTCAAGCACCGCATGGCGCTGACGTTCTCCGCCCGCGCCGAAGGCCGCACCATTCCCGACGTCATCCGGCAATTGAAGACGCGGATTGGTTGATGGCCGCAGAGACCAAGTACACGGCGGGGGAGATCACAGCAATCCGACGTGCCGATGGCGAAAGCCGAACGCTCGCCGCATCGCTGCCGCGTCTCGTGCTTGAAGCGCGTCGCATCGCCGCCAACGTGATCCATGGCCTTCATGGCCGCCGCCGCGCCGGCGCCGGCGAAAGCTTCTGGCAATACCGCCGCTTCGTTTCCGGCGAGCCGTCGCAAAACGTCGACTGGCGGCGCTCGGCGCGCGACGACCATCTCTATGTGCGCGAGCAGGAGTGGGAGGCCGCGCACACCGTGTGGCTGTGGCCGGACCGCTCGCCGTCGATGGCGTTCGCATCCAGACAGGCGCGCGACAGCAAGCTGGAACGCGCCCTGATCGTGACTTTCGCGCTCGCCGAACTACTGGTCGCCGGCGGCGAACGCGTCGGCGTTCCCGGCCTGATGAATCCGACCGCCAGCCGCAGCGTCATCGACAAGATGGCGCAGGCGATGCTGCATGACGACGCCGCGCGTCCCAGCCTGCCGCCATCCTTCGTGCCGTCGGCGATGGCCGAAATCGTGGTGCTATCGGATTTCTGGTCGCCAATATCTGACATCAGGACCATGCTGGCCGGCTTGTCGGCCTCCGGCGCGCACGGCACGCTGGTCCAGATCGTCGATCCCGCGGAAGAAGACTTCCCCTACTCGGGCCGTGTCGAATTCGTCGAACCGGAAGGCGGTGGCGTCATCATCGCCGGCCGTGCGGAAAGATGGACCGGCGATTATGTCGCACGCGTCGCACTGCACCGTGACGAGATTCGTGCCGAAACCAACAAGCTCGACTGGCTGTTCTCGACGCACACCACCAGCCGCTCGGCGGCCGAATTACTGTTGTTCCTCCATAGCGGCATGATGGTGAGCAAGGCCGGCACGCGCACCGGGACCGTCAAAGCGGGGCGAAGCGCATGATGGCCGGACTGCCGCTTTCGTTTGCCGAACCGTTTCTGCTGCTGGGCCTGTTGAGCCTGCCGGCATTGTGGTGGCTGTTGCGGGTGATGCCGCCGCGGCCGCGGCGCATCGAGTTTCCGCCGACACGGCTGTTGTTCGATATCGCGCCGAAGGAAGAAACCCCGTCCCGGACACCGTGGTGGCTGACGGCGTTGCGGCTGCTCGCCGCGGCGCTCGTGATCATCGCCGCCGCGGGACCGATCTGGAATCCGCAAACCGGCATCGCCGGCAGCCGAGCGCCGCTGGTCATCCTGATCGACGACGGCTGGAGCGCGGCCTCAAGCTGGGACACCCGCCTCAAGGCCGCCGACGAATTGATCGCCAATGCCGACAGCAACCGGCGCGGCGTCGCGCTGGTTCCGCTGTCAGAGCCGGCGCGCGACATCACGATCACGCCGGGCGGGACAGCGCGGGTAACGTTGCGTCAGTTGACGCCCAAGCCCTACTCGATCGAGCGGGTCGAGACCCTGCCCGCGCTCGAGCGTTTCCTGAAAGCCACCGGCGACAGCGAGATCGTCTGGCTGACGGACGGCATCGATACCGGGCGCGGTCCGGAATTTCTCGAGGGCTTGAGCAAGACGATCGGGGATCGCAGCTTGACGATCTATGAAGGCGGCACCCCTCCGCCGCTTGCGCTCGCCGCCGCCGAAAATGCCGCCGCGAAGATGACGGTGAAGGTGTTGCGGGCCGGTGGCGGCGTTGCCGCCGGAGTGGTGCGCGCGATCGATCCGAAGGGCTCGCCGATCGGCGAGGCCCGCTATACGTTTGGGCCGCAGGATCGCGAGACCGAAGCGGCGTTCGACCTTCCGGTCGAGTTGCGCAACGATATCGCACGGCTTGAAATCGCGGGTGAACGGTCCGCCGGCGCGGTCCAACTGCTCGACAAGCGATGGCGCCGTCGCGCGATCGGCGTGGTCAGCGGATCGAGCAGCGACACCGCGCAGCCGCTGTTGGCGCCGACCTTCTATCTCACCCGCGCGCTGGCGCCGTTCGCCGACGTGCGGCTCGGCGATCGCGGCGCGCCGCAGCAGGCGATCACGCAGTTTCTCGACCAGAAGCTGCCGATGATCGTGATGGCCGATGTCGGTACGCTGTCGCCGGAAATTCGCGAACGTCTCAATGCGTGGATCGAGCAAGGCGGCGTGCTGGTGCGTTTTGCCGGGCCGCGGCTCGCGCAGGCCGATGACGATCTGGTGCCGGTCAAGCTGCGCCGCGGTGGACGCAGCCTGGGCGGCAGCCTCACCTGGGAAAAACCGCAGCACCTCGCATCCTTTGCGGCCGACGGACCGTTCGCCGGTCTCGCCGTGCCCAAAGACATCACCGTCAGCCGGCAGGTGCTGGCCGAACCGGATGCGGTGCTCGCCACCAAGAGCTGGGCTTCGCTGGAAGACGGCACGCCGCTGGTGACCGGCGAACATCGCGGCAAGGGCGTGGTGAGCCTGTTTCATGTCAGCGCCGATATGCGCTGGTCCGATCTGCCGATGTCGGGCAGCTTCGTCGAGATGCTGAGGCGAATCGTCGACATGTCCGGCTACACTTCCACTCCGGGCGCAGGCGTCGCGGGAGAGGCGAATGCGGAGACCGTGGCGCCATTACGAACCCTCGACGGATTCGGCGCGTTCGGGCCGCCGCCCTCGACGGCGAAGCCGCTGCCGGCCGATTTTCGTGATCGTGCGACGCCGGACCATCCACCCGGTTTCTATGGCCCGGCCGACGGTCCCCTGGCCGTGAATACGCTCGCGGCGGCGGACCGCATCGCGCCGCTCGATACCGCGGGGCTGCGCGCGCAGCGCGCCAGCTACACCAATGCCGAACCGCGCGATCTCCGGGGCATCCTGCTCTCGTCGTCGCTGGCGTTGTTCCTGATCGACGCTGTGATCGTCGCCCTGCTCGGCGCCGGCCTTGCGGCGCTGCTGAGACGGCGCGCAGCGCCCGCCGCATTGGCGGTGGCGTTCGTATTGTCCACGATACTGGCCGTGCCGGCGCCGTCCCGCGCCGACAACAGCGACGATTTCGCCATCAAGGCGACCTCGCAAACCCGATTGGCTTACGTCGTCACCGGCAACGCCGACGTCGATTCCATCGTCAAGGCGGGCATGGCCGGACTGACCCTGTTTCTGGCGCAACGCACCGCGCTGGAGGCTGGCGATCCCGTCGGCGTCGATCCCGCGCGCGACGAACTGGCGTTCTTCCCGCTGATCTATTGGCCGATCGTGCCCGGCGCGGAGAAGCCGCCGCAGGACGCCATCAACCGCATCGACGCCTATATGAAGCAGGGCGGCACTGTGATCTTCGACACCCGCGACGCCATCGAGGCGCCGCCGGGACCGAACGGCGCATCGCAGACGCCGGGGATGCTGACATTGCGCAACATCCTCTCCGCGCTCGACGTCCCCGAGCTCGAGCCGGTGCCGCGCGAGCATGTGTTGACCAAGACCTTTTATCTGCTGCGCGATTTCCCCGGCCGCTTCAATTCGGGCCAGACCTGGGTCGAGACCTTGCCGCGGGAAGACGACGATGAAGCAGCATCCCGGCCGGCGCGCGGCGGCGACGGCGTCTCGCCGATCATCATCACCTCCAACGATCTCGCAGGTGCCTGGGCGCTGCGGCCGGACGGCCAGCCGATGCTGCCGCTGACGCCGGGCGAGCCGCGCCAGCGCGAATTCGCCTTCCGCGCCGGCGTCAACATCGTGATGTATACGCTGACCGGCAACTACAAGGCCGACCAGGTGCACGCGCCGGCGCTGATCGAACGGTTGGGGCAATGATAAGCGCTTCCCGCAATCACGCCGTCATGGCCGGGCATAGCCGTCTAAAGGACGGCGTCGCTGCCGCTCGCCTATGCCCGGCCATCCACGTCTTGATGAGCGGCAAGAAAGACGTGGATGCCCGGGACAAGCCCGGGCATGACGATGCGGATAGGTATGCGCCATGAACTACGGCATCGCGTTCACACCGCTCGTTCCTTCGATCGTGCTTTGGATCGCGCTTGCGGCGATCGTCGTAATCGCCGCCTTGCTGCTGCTCAGCCGCACGCGCGGGACCGCGGTGCGCGTGGCGGCGCTGGCGCTGATCCTGCTGGCGCTGGCCAATCCGTCATTCACCCGCGAGGACCGCGAGCCGTTGTCGTCGGTGGCCGCGGTCGTGATCGACAAGAGCCCGAGCCAGAATTTCGGTGAGCGCACCCGTGAAACCGCGCAGGCGCAGCAAGCCCTCGTCGACAGCCTGAAGAAGATCAAAGGGCTCGAAGTGCGCGTCGTCGAAGCCGGCCAGGCCGACGGCGAAACCGACGGCACAAAATTGTTCGGCGCGCTGTCTTCGGCGCTGTCGGACGTTCCGGTCGATCGCGTCGCCGGCGCCTTCCTGATCACCGATGGGCGGGTACATGACATTCCCGCCAACGCCGCGGCGCTTGGTTTCCAGGCTCCGGTGCATGCGCTCGTCACCGGGCGCAAGGACGAGCGCGACCGGCGCATCGCGATATCGGCGGCGCCACGTTTCGGCATCGTCGGACAGGCCCAGACCATCACCTACCGGCTCGACGATCAGGGCGTGACCGGCGAGCGCGCCAAGATCGTGGTGCGCCGCGATGGCGAGGTGATCAACGAACGCACCCTCTCGAGCGGCCAGACCGCCAATGTCGATATCGACATCAAGCACGCCGGACCGAACATCGTCGAGATCGAGGCCTCGCCGCTCGATAACGAGCTGACGCTGGTCAATAACCGCGCAGTGGTCGCAATCGACGGCGTGCGCGATAAATTGCGGGTGCTGCTGGTCTCGGGCGAACCGCATTCCGGCGAGCGCACCTGGCGCAACCTGTTGAAATCCGACGCCAGCGTCGATCTCGTGCATTTCACCATCCTGCGTCCGCCGGAGAAGCAGGACGGAACGCCGATCAATGAACTGTCGCTGATCGCGTTTCCAACCCGCGAGTTGTTCCAGCAGAAGATCAACGAATTCCAGTTGATCATCTTCGACCGCTACGCCCGGCAGGGCGTGCTGCCGATCGCCTATTTCGACAACATTGCGCGCTACGTGCGCGGCGGCGGCGCGGTGCTGGTATCGGCTGGTCCCGATTATGCGTCGACCACGAGCATCTGGCGCACGCCGCTGGATTCGGTACTGCCTGCCGAACCCGTCGGCGTCACCGAGAAGCCGTTTTACGCGCATCTCAGCGACGCCGGTAAGCGCCATCCGGTGACGCGCGGATTGGAGGGCTCGGGCACCGAACCGCCGCACTGGAGCCGGTTCTTCCGCACCGTCGAAACCCGCAACGCAACCAGCGCGCCTGTCATGACCGGCGCCGACGGCAAGCCGCTGCTGCTGCTGTCACGATTTGGCGAAGGCCGCGTCGCCCTGCTGTTGTCGGACCATATCTGGCTGTGGGCGCGCGGCTATGAAGGCGGCGGGCCGCATCTCGATCTGTTGCGGCGGACGTCGCACTGGCTGATGAAGCAACCCGATCTCGACGAAGAAGCGTTGCGCCTGCAGGTCCAGGGCCACGATCTCGTCGTGCTGCGCCAGACCATGGCCGACAGCGTCACGCCGGTAACGGTGACTTCGCCGTCAGGCGCGACGCGCGAACTGACGCTGAGCGCCGGCGAACCCGGTATCTGGCGCACCACCATTCCCGCCAACGAGCTTGGCCTGTGGCAGGCGACCGACGGCACGCTGAAGGCCCTGATCAATGTCGGCCCGACCAACCCCAAGGAATTCTCGGAGGTCACTTCGACCACCGACATGCTGAAGCCGCTGGCGCAAGCGACCGGTGGTGATGCACGGCGGGTGGTGGATGGCTCCAGCGTCGATCTTCCGCGCATCGTGCCGGTACGGGCATCCAGCATATTCCACGGCGACGGCTGGATGGGCGTCAGGATGCGCGATGCCAGCGTCGTGCGCGGCGTCGGCGTATTGCCGCTGTTCGCCGGCCTGATCGGCCTCTTGCTGCTGCTCGGCGCATTCGCGGCCACCTGGCTGCGCGAAGGGCGCTGATCGCAACCCGGCGCGCCCGGCGTTGCGCGAATCACACAGCCTGTCCGAATCCGCCGAGACGCGGATGGACGATGGTTGACACCGATAGCTGTTCCCTGATGTTATAATATAACATCGACGGAGCCGAGAAACCTCGGCCCCTCGATGTGGGGCGTCTATCGGCATGAAGTGGTTCCGGTCGAACATCAGGCAGGGCTCTCGGCTCGCGCTGTTTGCGCTGGCCATCCAGTTTGCGCTGTCGTTCGGGCATTGCCACGCATTTGCCGCGCCGGCGGCATTTGCGAGTCAGCCCGATACCGCACCGTTCGCGCTTTCCTCGGCCAACTTCGCTGCGGTATTCGATGCCGTTAGCGAGGCCGCGCAGCAGCAGCCGGCGTCCGATCACGACTCCGGCAAACACTCGCATGATTCTTGCGCGATCTGCGCCATTATCGTGCTCGCGCATGCGATGCTGTCTGCGACGCCGCCGCTGTTGCTGCTGCCGCAGGCGATTGATTTCCTGTACCTCACCACCGACGCCGAGTTCATCCACCTGCATTCGGCCAGCGTCGCTTTTCAGCCTCGCGCTCCCCCCACCTCCTGACTGACATCGATTGATTGGTGCCTCTCGAGGATTGCCGCGTCACGCGCGGCGATTCCCGCGGGATAGATAAATCGGAATCGGTTCGTCGCGCGTCGACGGCAAGCGCTTCAGGTTTCGTCGATGGCGACGAAACTGACGGCGGCTTTATCAGGATCGGGACAATGGCAATTTTTGTTGGACGTACTTTCTATCTTGGCGGCGCAAGTTCGTTGCTGCTAAGCGCAATCGGGGCCGGCGCGATGGCCCAGAACGCTGCTCCGCCGACGCAATTGCCGGAGATCACGGTCACCTCGCCCAGCCCGATCGTGAGGCGCCACGTTGTCCCGTCGCGAACGCCGGCGCGGGTCGCACGTGCCGTTCCCGGCCGTAATCGCGAGCCGGCGCCGCCGGCAGCTCAGCCAACGCCGGTGGCGGCCGCGCCTCAGCAGGGCGTGCTCCCCGTCGTGACCGATCAGTTTGCAACCGTAACCATCGTGCCGAACGACGAAATCCGCAGGGAGGGCGGCGCGACGCTCGGCGATCTCCTGTTCTCCAAACCCGGCATTACCGGATCGAGCTTTGCGCCGGGCGCTTCAAGCCGGCCGATCATCCGTGGTCTCGACGTCAACCGAGTCGGCATCCTCGAAAACGGCACCAACGCCGGCGGCGCCTCCGATCTCGGCGAAGACCATTTCGTACCCATCGATCCCCTGGCAACCAATCAGGTCGAAGTCATCCGCGGCCCGGCGGCACTGCGCTACGGATCGACATCAATCGGCGGTGTCGTGAGCGCGACCAACAACCGGATTCCCGATGCGTTGCCGACATGCGCGGCCGCACCGTTCCAGACTTATGGACTGCCGGCCAAGGCACCGCTCGCGAATGTGCAGTCGCCATCCTGCCTGACGGTCGAGACGCGAACGGCCATCAGTTCCGTCGACCGCGGCGTCGAAGGCGGTATCCTGCTCGATGCCGGCGGCGGCAATTTCGCCATCCACGCCGACGCCTATGGTCGCAAGTCAGGCGACTATGATATTCCCGGCTATCCGTATCTGTTCGACCAGAGCCGGCCGGTGAACGGCCGGCAGCCGAACTCGGCCGCGCAAGCGGACGGCGCCTCGATCGGCGGCTCCTATATCTTCGACGGCGGTTTCTTTGGCGCCGCCATCACGCAGAACGATTCGCTGTATCATATTCCCGGAATCGACGGCGCCGATCACCAGACCCGGATCGACGCGCATCAGACCAAGATCACTGCCAAGGGCGAGTACCGGCCGGACTCGGCGGCGATCGACGCCGTGCGCTTCTGGGCCGGCGCCACCGATTACAGGCACAACGAGATCGGGCTGGCGGATACCGCCGACCCGACGACCGACGGCGTGCGGCAGACCTTCACCAACAAGGAGCAGGAGGGCCGCGTCGAAGTTCAATTGATGCCGTTCAACGCGCGCTTTGCGACGGTGACGAGCGCGTTTGGCCTGCAGGCCGGACATCAGGAACTGAGTGCGCCGAGCCCGGACGATCCCGGCGCCCTGTTCAATGGGCTATGGGATCCGAACCATAATACAAGGGTCGCCGGTTACACCTTCAACGAATTCCAGTTCAGCAACCAGACCAAAGCCCAGATCGCCGGCCGCATCGAGCACGTCGATCTGCACGGCTCGACACCGGATTTTCCGGCGGACTTCCTGCCCGACGGCAGTGAGCAAACCAGCATCGCGCGAAATGTATCCTTTACGCCGAAGAGCGGCAGCGTCGGCCTGATCCAGAACCTGCCCTACGATCTCGTGGGCAGCATCACGGCGCAATATGTCGAGCGCGCGCCGAAGCCCGCCGAATTGTTCTCCCGCGGCCCGCACGATGCGACGGCGACATTCGATATCGGCAATCCGAACCTGGGGATCGAAACCGCCAAGACGGTGGAAATCGGATTGCGACGGGCCACCGGGCCCCTGCGCTTTGAAGCGACGGCGTATTATACCCGCTTCAACAATTTCATCTTCCGCCGGCTCACCGGGGTGATGTGCGATGAGGATTTCAATTCCTGCGGCGCCCCCGACGGCGAACTCAGGCAGGCCGTGTATTCGCAACGCGACGCCACCTTCCGCGGCGGCGAATTCCAGAGCCAGCTCGATATCTCCAAATTCTACGGCGGCATCTGGGGCATCGAAAATCAATTCGATGTCGTCCGTGCCACCTTCACCGACGGCACCAACGTTCCCAGGATTCCGCCCGTGCGTGTCGGCGGCGGCGTGTACTGGCGCGACGCCAACTGGTTCATGCGGGTCAATTATCTGCATGCTTTCGCGCAGAACGATATCGCCGTGATCGGCGAGACGCCGACCGCCGGCTACAATCTCCTGAAGGCGGAGGTCAGCTACAAGACCAAGCTCGATACCTCCTGGTTCGGCGCCCGCGAAATGTTCGTCGGTCTGGTCGGCGACAATCTCCTGAACGAGAACATCCGCAATTCGGTGTCGTACAACAAGGACGAGGTGCTGATGCCCGGCATCGGCGTGCGGGCGTTTGCCAACCTGAAGTTCTGATAATGCTCGTAACGGCCGGACTTCTTCTCCCTCGCCCCGCCCTTGCGGGGAGAGGGTGGGGTGAGGGGCTGCCTCCACAAACACCGAATGCGCGGAGAGCCCCCTCACCCGAAATTCGGTCCGCGAATTTCGACCTCTCCCCGCAAGGGCGGGGCGAGGTAAGAACATCGCCCTATCGCGCCATGCTCCAGTCCGGGCGGATCGGCCCGGACACATCGGTGAATGCGCCATCGACGAGTTCGGCTACCAGCAGGCGGCTGTAGTCGACCGGCCCCGGCATGGTCGCCCGTCCCTTCGGCACGGCCTTGAAGCCGACGCGGCTGTAATAGGGTTCGTCGCCCACCAGGATCACCAGGCGATGGCCTCCGGCCTTTGCATCGTTCAGCGCGCGATCCAGCAGCGCACGGCCGACGCCGCGGCCGCGGAACGGCGGCTCGACCGTCAGCGGTCCCAGCAGCAGCGCCGGTGTATCGCCGATGCAGACCGGGAGTTGCCGCACCGAACCGACCAGCAGCGTCCCGATCCGCGCCGTGAACGACAGGTCGAGCAGGTGATCGACGTGCTCGCGCAGCCGGTAGGCGCTCAGCACGAAGCGGCCGGGACCGAAGGTGCGCGCATGCAGGCGCTCGATCGCCTGCGCGTCGTTGGCGGTTTCGGGCAGGATGGTGAGAGAAAGATCGTTCATGTCAGCGCGCGGGATAGCATCTGCCGAAGGCGCGGTCCATCGTACGCCTCAGCTAAATTCGGGCCGCGTTAATTCCTGTTGATGGCCGGCTGCGCCAGATAGGCCAGCAGCTTCATCTCGCGGCGGCCGCGGGTCACGGTATCGAGGACCAGCCCCGACGACACCGAGAGCACCGCCAGGATCATCAGGCCGGTCGACAGAACCGCGGTCGGCAGGCGGGGAACGACGCCCTGCTCGAGGTAGGTGACAATGATCGGTATCGCGAGGCCGATCGAAACCAGCATCAGGAAAATCCCGATCACCGTGAAGAACCGCAGCGGCTTTTCCGAGCGGTAGAGTTTCAGGATGGTGCCGAGAATCCGAAAACCATCGCGCCAGGTATTGAGCTTGCTGAACGAGCCCTCCGGCCGGGCGTAATAAGGCGTTTCGATTTCGGCGACCGGCAGCGCCAGTTCGAGCGCATGGACGCTCAATTCGGTTTCGATCTCGAAACCGTCCGACAATACCGGGAAGGATTTGACGAAGCGGCGCGAGAACACGCGATAACCGGAGAGGACGTCCTTGAAGTCCTGCCCGAACACTTCGGCGAGAAAGCCGGTCAGCATCCGGTTGCCGGTGCGGTGACCGGGCCGATAGGCCGCCTCGGCCTGATCGACGCGAAGCCCCACCACCATGTCGAGATGCTCCGACAGCAGGGTATCGATCATGCGCGGCGCGCTGGCGGCGTCGTAGGTCGCGTCGCCATCGACCAGCACATAAATGTCGGCCTCGACATCGGCGAACATCCGCCGGACCACATGGCCCTTGCCCTGGCGGCGTTCGCTGCGCACCTGCGCGCCGGCGTCGCGCGCCACTGCGATGGTGCGGTCCGACGAATTGTTGTCGTAGACGAATATCTCGGCCGAAGGCAGCGCTTTGCGAAAATCGGCGACCACGGTGGCGACCGCGGCCTCCTCGTTGAAGCACGGCACCAGGACCGCGACCCGCATCGCTGTTGCAGTCATTGCCGGTCCGCCGAATCAGGTCTGTCCATGGAACGCTTATACCGCAATCAGGCTTTGGCCGGCTGACCTGGCGCCAGGCTCTCCCGTGCGGTTTCGCCGCGCACATCGAGCGTCGCGAACAGCAGGGTCCACAGTGACAGCATGGCAACGGGGATCGTGTAATAGGGTGTGAAAAGCGGATGCGTCATGAAGAAGATCACGTTTACCGCGAGATTTCCGGCGACCACAAGTGCGAGCTGCCTGACGCCGCCCTGACGGCTCGAGCGCCACAACAGCGCGGTCCATGCGCAGGCACCAAGGAGCAGAACGAACTGTATATTGGTCACATAGGACCAGAGCACATTCGAATTCAATTCCGGCGCCACCGCATCGACACCGCCGTAGGTCGTCGCGAACGGGCTTCCGGCGTTGATCGCGTTGGCGACCAGCGTCGGCGTGATCCCGGCCAGAAATGCGATGGCGAAAGCGATGCCCTGCAGCAGGGTTTCCCTGTTGCGCGCGAGCAGGAAGGAAACAAAAAGCACGAGGCAATATCCAGCCGACAAAAACAGGTTCGGCAGCCTGAAATTGACGGACAGGCCGATGACCAGGCCTATCAGGACGGTCAGACCTAGCCGATGCCGCTGCCCGTCCACAAAGAGCTTCGCGGTCAGAAGGCCCGCGAGCGCGCACGCCACCATCGTCGGCGCCACCGAATAGCTGGCTTTCGCCGGGTTGATCATCAGATAGATCGCAACCATGCCGAAGATGGCAGCGAGCGTCAGCGAGGCCGGGTCTCGCGCGCGGAAAAGCCCGAGCAGCGCAAAGCCGAAGATCGTGACGTTCGCCAGCACATATAGCGGTATCACCTGAAATCCCGCAGGAAACAGCGACAACGCAAATCCGGTTCCGGGAGGATATTGCAGTATGTATTTTTCCCTGGCGCTTTCCCTGGCCGGGATCGAGGTGTGACAGGGCACGCTCTTCGGATCATTCCAGTTCGGAAAGCCGATCTCCTTCAGCTTGTTGGCGAGATAATGGTCGTCGTCGAAGACGATGTTGGTATCCAGCCCGCTGGCGCCAAATCTCTGGAACAGATGCGCCTGCCGCAGATAGCAGACGTCATCGTAGACGCCGCGGCTTTCGTTCCAGCGCGAGATCGACCAGATATTGCTCGCCAGTACCGCCAGAAAGGCGAGGCCGCACAGAATTTTAGCAAGTCTCATCGCTCTCGTTCGCCCTCGTCACACGTCCCGTTCTAGGCTTCGCAACAACCCGCCGCAATCAGGCTTTCACGACGAACGGTCATCGCGCCAGGTCGCGATCCGCTCCGTTCCCTGGAGTATTTCCGATATCCGCAGCCGCGTTCCCTGGGTGGTTTCGTCGGGCAGTTCATTTGCGGCGAAGAAGCCGCAGGCGACGATCTCGTGATTGGCCTCGGGCAGGCGGTCCTGCCTGAAATGCCTGACCAGGTAGACCGCGACATGGTCGCGGCGGGAGACGTGGCTGTTGAGGAACACGCCATGCAGGGCGGGCTCGCCCGCCAGCTCAATTCGCCCCTCCTCCATCAGTTCGCGCCGCAGCGCCTCACCGAAGGTTTCGCCGGTTTCGACGCCGCCGCCCGGCAGGTGCCAGCCGGAAACGTAGCTGTGCTTGACCAGGAACACCCTGTCCTCGCCGTCCAGCACCACGGCCCGGACGCCGAGCGTCATGCCCCGCGCGAACCGCCAATACAGGTGAAACACCTGCCGCAGCCACGGTTCAAATCGCTCTCGCAAACTCTGCTGGTTCATCGCCGCCAGGATCCTGGATAACCGGACATTGCGTTTGATCCTTGCGCCATGGCGGCCGGCTTGCCAATACAGGGCCGGATTTCACAGGGTAGCACGAGATGACCGCGCGGTGGCTGTCCCAGACCGGATGCAGATGATGGCGGCATTCACGCTGGCGCATTTATCCGATCCGCACCTGCCGCCGCTGCCTGTGCCGCGGCTGCGCGAACTCGCGGGCAAACGCGCGTTCGGCTATCTCAACTGGACGCGCAACCGCCACAAATTCCACCGCCGCGACGTGCTCGATGCGCTGGTGGCCGACATGCAGGCGCAAGGCCCGGACCACATCGCGGTCACCGGCGATCTGGTCAATCTCGCGCTGGAAGCGGAGTTTGCACCCTCGCGCGCGTGGCTCGAGAGCGTCGGCACGCCCGATCGCGTCACGGTGATTCCCGGCAATCACGATGCCTATGTCCGTGCGACCAGGCACCGCTTTGCCGAGACGTTTGGAAATTATCTCGAGGGCGATGCCTCCGAAGCGGGCGCCATCTTTCCATTGATACGCCGCCGTGGACCTGTCGCGCTGATCAGCGTGTCGTCGGCGGTGCCGACGCTGCCGCTGATGGCGACGGGATGGCTCGGGCGCACGCAACTCGAGGCGCTCGATCGTGTGCTGTCGAAGCTTGCGACCGAACAGGCCTTTCGCGTGCTGCTGATCCATCATCCGCTGCGTTCGACTTCGCGGACCAAGCGGCTGACCGACTCGGACCAATTGCTCGCGGTGCTGAAACAACACGGCGTAGAGCTGATCCTGCACGGCCACGATCACGTTCACTCAACGATCTGGATCGACGGCCCGAACGGCCGGATACCCGTGATCGGCGTGCCCTCGGCCTCCGCGCTGGCGCAGCGTCATTATCCGGCCGCCGCATACAATCTGTTTTCGATCGAGCGCGACGGCGATACATGGCGGTGCGAGCAGACGGTGCGCGGATTGATTGACGGGATGCACATTAAGCAATTGCGGCAGGTGCGGGTGATTTGAAAACCTCGTCATTGCGAGGAGCGTCAGCGACGAAGCAATCCAGTCTTTGCTCGGCCAATATGGATTGCTTCGCTTGCGCTCGCAATGACGGCGTCAGAGATTTCGCAAGCTCGCATAGAGCGCGAAGCCGAACAGCGCGGCGGCGCCGACAATGATTCCGAGCACGAAAGCCCAGAAGCCGCTGCGGCGTTTCTTGACGACGGCCGGCGCGGCCATCGGAGTAGCGACCAGCGCATGCTCGCGCTCGATCATGCGGCGGGCGACGTAATCGGTGACGGCGTCGACGATCGCGGTGACGTCGTGGGACTCGGCGATCACGATGCGGCCGAAGCGGGTGTCCTGCACGAAGCGATAGATCCGCTTGTCGCGTCCCATCAGCACATGCGCCACCACATCAATCCATAGCCGCGGCGTTTCGCCCTGGCTGATGCCGCGATCGAACAGATCGACCTGTTCGGGAATCTGGGCAAACAGCGGGTCGAGCGCCTCGTTGAGTATCTCGAGCCGCGCGACTTCGGCGTCCCTGAGATCGACGACGACGCCGGTGCGATCGGCCGCCTCGATCCGAGCCTGCCGCAAGGCATCGCGCAATCGCGTCGGACGCATCTCGCTGGCGGTGTTGCTGCCGGTATTTGGCGCGTCTGACATTCCCTGGTGGCCTTGTCCTGAGGGGTTCTGAACGCGCTTAACCTAGCAGTAACTATGCCGTCCGCAAAGGTCCTTTGTTCCCAACGGCTTACGGCTTTGGTCGGCGTTCCGACTCGCGGAAAGAGCCCCTCACCCCAACCCTCTCCCCGCAAGAGCGGGGCGAGGGAGAAGAGACGGCCCCACCCGGGATCACCGGATGAGGCCGCTTCCGTCCTTGGTCGTTTCTTCGTTAAATCGCTAGCAACAGGCCGGTCAGGCCGGGACGCGCGCGGGCTCTTCGACGATGGAGAAGCGCACGCCGGCCTTGTGGCGATTTTCTTCCGAGACCACGCGCCAGGCGTCTTCGGCTTCCTTGCGGGACTTGAATGGGCCCTGCACCTGGGCCGAACCTTCCACGAGCTTGTGGAAGTTCATCGAACCGAACTCGCCGCCAATCACCCAGAAATTGCTGCCTTTGGTCATGATAGTCTCCTGCTGTTGACTGGTTCGATCGTTAGCCGAACTGGTTCATCGTATTGTGGGCGCCGCCCGCCTTCAGCGCGGCTTCACCGGCGAAGTATTCCTTGTGATCGTCTCCGATATCGGAGCCGGCCATGTTCTGATGCTTCGCACAGGCGATGCCCTGCCGAATCTCCTGGCGCTGAACGTTCTTCACATAGCCCAGCATGCCCTGCTCGCCGAAATATTCCTTCGCGAGGTTATCGGTCGACAGCGCTGCCGTGTGATAGGTCGGCAACGTGATCAGATGATGGAAGATGCCGGCGCGCTTGGCTGAATCCGCCTGGAACGTACGGATGAGCTCATCGGCCTCGATCGCCAGCGGCGTGCTGTCGTACTCCGCCTTCATCAGCTCGGCACGGTTGTACTTGCTGACGTCCTTGCCGGCTTCCTTCATCGCATCGTAGACCTGCCAACGGAAGTTGAGCGTCCAGTTGAACGACGGAGAATTGTTGTAGGCCAGCTTTGCGTTCGGGATCACCTCGCGAACACGGTCGACCATCTTGGCGATCTGCTCGATATTCGGCTTCTCGGTCTCGATCCACAGCAGGTCGGCGCCGTTCTGCAGCGATGTGATGCAGTCGAGCACGCAGCGGTCCTGACCGGTACCTTCGCGGAACTGATACAGGTTGCTGGGCAGCCGCTTTGGACGCATCATCTTGCCGTTGCGGTTGATGATGACGTCGCCATTCCGGGCGTTGTCGGCCGTGATTTCCTCGCAGTCCAGGAAGCTGTTGTACTGGTCGCCGATGTCGCCTGGCTTGTGGCTGACGGCGATCTGTTGCGTGAGGCCGGCACCAAGCGAGTCGGTGCGGGTCACGATGACGCCGTCTTCGACGCCCAATTCGAGGAACGCGTGGCGGCAGGCGCGAATCTTGGCCAGGAACACCTCGTGCGGCACAGTCACCTTGCCGTCCTGGTGGCCGCACTGCTTTTCGTCGGAGACCTGATTTTCGATCTGCAGGGCGCACGCGCCTGCTTCGATCATCTTCTTGGCGAGCAGATAGGTGGCCTCCGCATTGCCGAAGCCGGCATCGATGTCGGCGATGACGGGCACGACGTGGGTCTGGAAGGTATCGATCTTTTCGATCAACGCCTTTTCCTTCGCTTTGTCGCCAGCCTTGCGGGCAGCATCGAGATTGCGGAAAATGTCGTTGAGTTCGCGGGAGTCCGCCTGACGCAGAAAGGTGTAGAGCTCTTCAATCAGGGCCGGCACCGACGTCTTCTCATGCATCGACTGATCGGGAAGCGGTCCGAACTCGGAGCGAAGTGCGGCGATCATCCAGCCGGACAGGTACAGATAGCAGCGATCGGTCGTGCCGAAATGCTTCTTCACCGAAATCAGCTTCTGCTGGGCGATGAACCCGTGCCAGCAACCGAGCGACTGCGTGTATTTTGTGGTGTCCGCATCATAGGCGGCCATGTCGCTGCGCATCAGCGCCGCCGTGTACCGGGCGATGTCCAGGCCGGTCTTGAAGCGGTTCTGCAGGCGCATGCGGGCGACGGCTTCGGCGGTGACGCCGTTCCAGGTCTCCTTGGTCTTGAGGAGCGCTTCGGCAGCCTCGATCTCGCTCTGATAGGAAGCTGGGCTCTGGATGGCGAAGTCACCCATCCCGCGTGGCTGGAAGTTCATGTCCGTGATCCTTTCGGTGACGATAAATCTGCGACCCATTGTCTCGACAATTTTGACAGTGCATCGCGAAACGTGCCGAGAGCTAAACGCTAAAATCCGAATTTCGTATAGGCAGCTTGATTTCAAATGGTGATGTCATGTAACTTCTAGACTTGTCACATATGTAAAGTTGTCAATTTTGTCACAAAAAGGTCAGCGAGGCTGCCATGGCCGCAGAGTCCGGAAAGAAGCTGTTTGTCGGGCCGCGCTTCCGGCGCATCCGCCAACAATTGGGGCTGTCGCAAACCCAGATCGCCGAGGGGCTCGGCATTTCTCCGAGCTATATCAACCTGATAGAGCGCAACCAGCGCCCGGTGACGGCGCAGATCCTGCTACGGCTGGCGGAGACCTATGACCTCGATCTGCGCGATCTCGCCACCGCCGACGAGGACCGGTTCTTCGCCGAACTGAACGAGATTTTTTCCGATCCGTTGTTCCGCCAGATCGACCTGCCGAAACAGGAATTGCGCGATCTCGCGGAATTGTGCCCCGGGGTGACTCACTCGTTGCAGCGGCTCTATGCCGCCTATACCGAGGCCCGTCGCGGCGAGACCCTGGTCGCCGCCCAGATGGCCGACCGCGACGAGGGCACGCGCTTCGAGGCCAACCCGATCGAGCGCGTCCGCGACCTGATCGAGGCCAACCGTAATTACTTCCCGGAACTCGAAACGGCCGCGGAAAATTTGCGCGATGAATTGAGCGTGCCGGCCGAGAGCCTGTTCGCCGCGCTCGCAGCCAGGCTGCGTGAAAAGCATTCGATCGTCACCCGTATCATGCCCGTCGATGTCATGCGCGAGACGTTGCGCCGGTTCGACCGCCATCGCCGGCAATTGCTGATCTCCGAACTGGTCGACGGCCCCGGCCGCGCGTTCCAGCTCGCCTTCCAGATCGGGCTCGCCGAGTGCAGTGCGATCTTCGAGTCGATCGTCGGCCGCGCCGGCCCGCTCGACGATACGCCGCGCAGGCTCTACCGGATCACGCTGGCGAATTATTTCGCCGCGGCAAGCATGATGCCCTACCAGGCTTTCCACAGCGCGGCGGAAACGCTGAGCTACGATGTCCACGTGCTGGCGCAGCGGTTCAATGCCGGCTTCGAGCAGGTCTGCCATCGCCTGACCACGCTGCAGCGGCCGAATGCGCGCGGCGTCCCGTTCTTCATGCTGCGCGTCGACAACGCCGGCAATGTCTCCAAGCGATTTTCTTCCGGCACCTTTCCGTTCTCGAAATTCGGCGGCACCTGTCCCCTGTGGAATGTGCACTCGACATTCGATACGCCGGACCGTCTGCTCAAGCAGGTGATCGAACTGCCCGACGGCACGCGTTATTTCTCGATCGCACAGATGGTGCGCCGCCCGGTGGCCCCGCACCCGCAGCCGCAACCGCGTTTTGCAATCGGGCTTGGCTGCGAGATCCGCCACGCGGCCAAGCTGGTCTATGCCACGGGAATGGATCTGGAAAAAACCGAGGGCACGCCGATCGGCGTCAACTGCCGGCTTTGCGAACGCGAAAACTGCAGCCAGCGCGCCGAACCGCCGATTACGCGGACGTTGATCCTGGACGAGAACACAAGGCGGGTGTCGTCGTTTGCGTTCTCTAACGCGCGGGAGCTGTGAGCGCGCTGCCAACGGGCGATCGCAGCGTTTGAAATCGAGCATGACGGGTCGGACGCGTGTAAAGCCAGGAAAATCCGGGAGCGGTCGCTTCGTCGCACCTTGAGAGCATAAGACCGGGGAACATAAGATATGGACCGCGATTATTTCCACGGGGCATCAACGAGGAAACGATCATGAAGATGAAGACTATTTCGTTAGCCGCGGCTTTTGCGCTCGCCAGCACTGTCGCCTTTGCGCAGGGCAGCACTGCGGGTGGAAGTTCGCAGTCAGGCGGACCTGCGGCTTCAAAGACCACGACCGGTGATAATATGAACGGCAGCACGACCGGTGGCGGAGCCGCCATGAAGAACGGCGCAACGGGGGCCACGACCGGGTCTTCCATGCCTTCGTCAAGGGACGCCAGCACGCAAGGCGCAAACACCGCCGGCTCGGCAGAAAAGAAAGGCGACGCGACGTCGCCGGGCGGCATGATGAAGAAATAGCGGGCGATTCCCCGATCGGGACGATCATCCGGTTCCAGAGGGATACAGCTTCCGGCTCCAGCGCGACCTTACCCGAGCGCGCTGGGGCCGACTTTCGGACCTGCACTCAGAGATGCCATCGGGGCAAAAAACCTTTCGCCACCGTCAGCGCGGTAAATTCACTGGTCTCCAGGGCAATCTTTTGTGCGAGCATCACATCGCCTGCGACGAGATGATCGCGCGGCACAAAACACCAGCCGGCCAAGGGGCGGCCGGTGCTGTCCACCTCGTAGACATTCATTTCGGTGCCGTGACGTATCCGGTATCGCTTTCCGCTGTGACAGCCGGTGACATCAAAATGCCGGTGCTTGTCGTATTGAGCGAGTTGCTCCGGCGACAGCCATTCCCGCAACAGCGCAAGGCCACGCGCCTCGCGTTCGCCGAGGAAGCCGTGCTCCGTAATTTGCGCCCACCTGGTGCGCACCCGGCGGGAGATATCCGCGAGGTATCGCAGCACAGTTCTGGACATGAGACTATCCGCCCACGAGCCGCGGGAAGAACAGCGTTTCTTTGGCGGACGGGTCGAACGAACGTATCACGGTCGGTTGGCCCAGGGGCGAACGAACCGCCGCCGTATAACCGCCCTTCATCAGCTCGTTGAAACGTCGCTCTGCTTTCCGAAGCTCGGCGGCGTCTTCCGCATTGAAATGATGCCGGCTGTCGCCGGTATGATCCATGACGATTTGGGTTGCCATTCTGCGCTCCTTTGCTTTTCTCCGGATGAAAGCGGGAAGTGCTAATTCTACATCGTGAGCAAAGTTCCCGAGCCGGGGTTCGGTCACGATCATTTCACGCCAATGCGGCTGCCGATACGACGACTGTCAATCCTTGCGACTTTTCGTGCGCCACAGCACGCATAGGCTCGGGCGGCCGCCTTGTCTTCCTTGTCCGCACGATCTTCAAGGTGCCCGGTGCACCGCAAGGGAAGCTTCCGATGACTAAAATCTGCAGCCGGAAGGGGATACCGCAGGAAGGATCGGCGGACGGTCTCCGACAATCCGGGACTTGCCGATGAACAGCTATCGAAGGCCAACCCATCCGCCGAAATCCTGCTGAAACTTGCGGTCTGGTCTCACGGCAAGGTCGCCGAACTTGGTCGCAAGCTTTCCGGCGCGACGCCAGCGCGCAAAAGCTGAAGCGGATGTGGACCGTACGTGATGGAGCCGGCTGGCGGCGCCGTGAGCGGACGCAACCCTATCCTCTCTCGAGAAGCTTTCAGCGCGGTTCGTGCTGCGAGGACTTCATGGGAGTCGCGAGGGGACCATCGGCCCATTTAACCGCGACGGTCTTGAGCGGGTCCACCTTGTCGCATTTCAGACAACGCAATTCGGTGCGGCCGGTCCTGTCCGTCATCGCTATCAATCGCTTCCTGCATTTCGGGCAACGGGTCATGTCCATGACAACGGATATGGCGTGACCCGGTCAGGATTCAAGAAACCCCTGCAAACATTGAATATGTACAAAAAGGTACACAGGAACCAAACACACCGGGCGGTGTTTGCCTCGCATGAGTGAGCCGATACCGAACCTGATGGAGAGTTCGATCCAGATCGCCTGGGATTATCTCGATCGAACGGGAGAACTCGGTGAACCGGAAATCGCCGCCCGCGTTCTACTGGATGCCGTCGAGAACATGATCCGCGGGGGCGAGAGACGCCAACTCATGCTCTCGAACAAGGCGATCGAGGCTTACAAGCGGTTCAGGAATGAACGTCTGCTGGTGCTGATCTCATGAGGAGGATGCGATGGACAATTTGAAGATCAGAGGCAGACAAGATCGCTCGAAGATCAACATGCACGAACCTCACGAGGTTCAATACTGGACCAAGCATCTGAAGATTTCGAAGGAGCAACTTCAGAAGGCGGTGGACAAGGTGGGGAACGGCGCGGCGGCGGTCCGCAAGGAGTTGTCGGCCTAAGTCGTAAAAGCCCCCGGGGTGCCGGGTTCAAGGCCACGCTGCACGTGCGGGGAGTTAAGATGGGACTCGAAATCGTCTACGGCCTCGGCGCTCTGATTTTGTTGACTGCGCTTATTTACGGGACGCTTCACTATGCCAGTCGGACAGCCGCACGGGCCGGCGAAAAGATCGTCCGTGATCGTTACAGGGATGACCAACACTGACCTCGGGTGTTTTTCTGGTGACAAGGTATTTCACGCCACGGCGCCTGAGAACTGGTCGCCTGGTTGCATGGAACTGGCGCCGTAGCGAAACGTTTTGTCTCTGATTTGGAAGTCTGATTTGGAAGAACGACCTTGCTCCAACGAGAGACAATTAGATGATTTATCGAATGGCTATAGCTGCTTTCGCGGGACTGGTCGTCGCTGAGGCCGCCCTCGCCCAATCGACCGCACCAACAAGCGAAAAGCAGGAGACGAGTTGTACGACATCGCCGGCAGCGACGTCCGGAAGCGCCGACGAAAAAACCTCGAATTCCATGGCGGTGGAAAAGAGCGCCGTTCTTCCTGACGCCGGCGGATCAAATTCGGCTGCCCCGACCGTGCAGAGTGGCGGCAAGCCGATGGAAGTCCGCACCGACTGCCCGCCGGATTCCAAACCCAGGTAAGTCCACGCGGGCGAGAACCCGGGCCAATTCGACCGGCCGTTCGCTCACGGCTTGCGATCGGGCGCCACGAACGGGTTTGTCTCGGCGGAATCCCGACTGTTTTTCTCAAAGCACGCTTCCAGTCGCTCGAAGGCCGCCGAACTCCCATCCAGCGGAACCTTCAGCGTAGCCCCATCTGCGCGGACCTCAAGAACGGTCGCTGATCGAAGCCTTCCATTGAATGGACGATCTGCAAGCGCGACCGTCACGCCCTTGGTTTCAGCCAGAGCTTTGGCTTCCACAGATTGCGAACCTGCAATGAGGCGAACGGGATAGGCCTTGCCCCGATCGAGCTTCCATTTTGGAGAATCAAGAAACAGCAAAAGCCCGTCCGGAGCGCGTGCAAAGCTTATCCCCAATCCGGCAGCATTACGGTTCATCAGGCAGGAATCGAACCTGTCTGCCTTGTAACTCGTTGCAATCTCCCATGGGCCAACTGTCGTGCTGCTCTGGGATTGCGCACGAGAGGACAAAGCCGGAAGAAGAGAAATGACCAAAAATGGAAGTGCAAGTGGCGTTCGCATCGCTTCCCCCTCTTGTCCTGGCGTCCCGCAAACGACCCGCGCTTGAATCCCAGCGGACAATCAAGACCAACGACGACTTCTCCTCGATAGCCAACGCGGAAGCCCCGCCGGCGGTTCCGGTTCCGATTCCCGGATTGCCATGACAGTTCCTGTCGAGCTTCGCCGCGGGCATCTGCGGTTCGCACACGCTTCAACGGCAAGTGATCAGAACAGAGCTTTGACTGTGAAGGGGTTCACACCGGCACGTTGGAGTTCGTGACCATCCTTCGTTGGCGCAGATGACGGCTTAACTTGAGAGAAGCTTTCTTATTCACGGATGGAAACTTTATCGGCATTCACGCTTCATGGAGGTCAGCCATGTCAAGGAAAATCATTTTACAAGCGGCCCTATTCATTTTTGCGACAACAGGTTTGTTCAGCACCGAGGAGGCGCACCCAAGCGACATTCCGGTGCTGCCAATGATCGAGTCTTCCGGGGTTCAGTCCCAACCCGCTGCGACCCGTCCCACAGAAGCCCTGCTGACTGAAATCGTGACCTGGCTCTCTGCCAATTTCGATCTGCCGGCGATCCAGGATCATCCCGGCGTCGAGTTTGTGCCGCCCGCAAAACTCGCCGGCATGCGATACGAGGGGCAGAGCCTTCTACCAGATCGGACCCGTGAAACCGCAGCGTATGAGCCGGTTGAGACGACACACCAACGCGAGGTCGTCGCCCTTTATGAGGGCACGACAAGAACCATCTTTCTTTCCAATAGCTGGACCGGAACGACTCCCGTCGACCAATCCGTCCTGGTGCACGAAATGGTTCACCACCTCCAGAATGTAGGAAAACTCAAATTTGAATGCCCGATGGCGCGCGAAAAGCTCGCTTACCTGGCTCAAGATCGATGGCTCAAGCGGTTTGGAAAGGATCTGGAGAAAGAGTTCGACGTCGATATGTTCACGATCCTGATTTCCTCCGCATGCATGTATTGATCGCGGAAAGCAGGCCGGCGAAAGCCGGCCCATTTACCAATCGTTAACCAAGGCCTCCCATCCTTGGCCATCCGAAGATACAGCACGGATCGAGCACCATGGGCCTTCGCTACACGATCGCCGACAGCGACAGCAACATCGCCTGGCACAGGGTTCAACTGAAGAAGAACCGCGATGCCCTGAAAGCGCTGGAAACGGCTCAATTCATGATTGGCGAGATCGCCAGTTCGACCGGCCAGGCAAAAAGAACCATCGCCATCCTGAAGCGAAAGATCGCGGAGTCGGAGCGATGCATCGCCGCCCATGAGCGGCGAACCAAACGGCCTCTGGCCACGGACCTGCGAACGCTCACCGGCATGAGCTGGAGCAGCTGGAACGTCCGCGGCGCCGGCCGACGCTGACGGACCTGCAAGCCCTGCATGGCGACACTCGCCTGAGTTGCCGGCCTGATCATCTCACACGTCTAAGCCGGGCTTTCGCCTTCCCGAATTTCTGCTAAGGACACGGAATGCGGCGGTCCCCGCCGCATCATGAACACGGCGAACAACGGGAGGAATGGGCACAAATGTTTTCGCATGTGATGATCGGGATCAACGACCTCGATAAAGCCAAATCGTTCTACGACGCACTGCTTGGAACGCTCGGCGTTCCACCCGGACGGGTCGATCGCCATCGCATCTTCTACCGGACGAAGACCGGGACTTTCTCCGTGTCGAAGCCGATCGACGGCAAACCCGCGACGCCGGCCAATGGCGGCACAATCGGTTTTGTGGCCGGCTCGCCCGAGGAAGCCGACGCCTTCCACGCCACGGGCGTCGCGAACGGCGGCACGACCTGCGAAGATCCGCCAGGCGTGCGCGACGGCGGCGGCTTGAAACTCTATATCGCGTATTTGCGCGATCCCGACGGCAACAAGCTTTGCGCCGTCCATCGGCTGAGTTGAAGCGACGTCTTCGCGCGGCGGCTCAAGAAGCAACAAGAAGGTTTATCACTGCTGGCTCCGGCGCGAGCACGCCGGAGCTATTTTGCGCGCATAGTCGGCTGCGCAGAGCGTTGCTGGAAAGCCGCTTAGCGGCAAGGCTACGACGGTGGCTCTGCACGCGCCCCGAAGCGAACAGGCCCGCCGCAATGGCCAGGCCTGTTCAGGTCTTAACCGAGTGTCAGATTGCAGCGCCGTAGTAATCATTGACGGCGCGGGTGCTGGTTGGGTCGCCCCAGTTCCACGCATTGTCGTTGCCGTATTTCGGCGCGCCCTTGAGCTGGGATTCCGTCACGCCGGTAATGTAGCCGCCGAGCGAGGTGTCGTATTTCAGCGATTGCCACGGCAACGGGTAATGATCGTCGCCGATTCCGAGAAAACCGCCGAAGCTGAGCACGGCATACGAAACCCTGCCGCTCGTCTTGTCGATCATGACGCGCTCGATCGAACCGATCTTGTTCCGATCGGCGCCATAGACCGCAGTTCCTTCCACCTTGTCGCTGCCGATCAGGTTTCCCTGTTCCTTTGCCTCAATAGCCATGTGCTGTCCTCCAGTATGAGACTGGAAAACAATGGGCACGATAAAACGTTCCGGAATGCGACGCCTTGTCCGCACGGCGCGGCAGCCAACACCGATTGAATTTTGTGGGCCGGCAGTTGTCGTGTGTTACGTTTTGAACAGACGGATCGAAATCAAACCGACCTTCACCCTTCCGCCTCCAGCTCTGCCAACACCTTCGGCGGCGACATCGGCAGTGAGTAGAAGCGTTTGCCGAGCGCGTCGTGGACGGCGTTGGCGACCGCGGCCATCACGGGCACCAGCGGCACTTCGCCGACTCCCTTGACGCCTTGCGGATGTTTCGGGTTCGGCACTTCGACCATCACGGTGTCGAGCATCGGCAAATCAGAACAGACCGGCATGCGATAGTCGAGGAAGCCGGGGTTATCGACCTTGCCGTCCTTGTTGTAGATGTATTCCTCGTTGAGTGCCCAGCCGATGCCTTGGGCGACGCCGCCCTGCATCTGGCCCTCGACATAGCCCGGATGCACGGCGCGGCCGACATCCTGCACCGCGGTGTATCTGATGACGCGCACGATGCCGAGCTCGATATCCACCTCGACGTCGCAGATATGCGTCCCGAAACCGCCTTCGGCGCCTTCGGTGTTGAGCTGCACCCCGGCGCCGATCGGTCCGCCCATCGCCGGGGCTTTTTCCGCCAGTTCCTTCAACGTCAGCGGTTCGAACTGGCCCGCATTGGGGCTCGCCGGAAGCGCGGCGCCATTTTCCCATTTGACGGCTTCGGGATCGATCTCCCAGATCTTTGCGGCGCGCTCGCGCAGCGTGGTGATGATCTTTTCGGTCGATTGCGTCACCACCATTGCGGATGCGAACAGCACGCGACTGCCGCCGGTGAGGTTCGAGAAGCCGACGGTCGCGGTATCGCCGATCAGGACCGACACGCGGCGGTAATCGATGCCGAGCAGTTCGGCGCAGATATTGGCGATCGCGGCGCGCGAGCCGCCGATGTCCGGATGGCCCGTGGTGACGACGACGTTGCCGTCCTCGGTGATGTTGACTTGCGCCGAGGATTCGCCGCCGGCGTTGAACCAGAAGCCTGACGCCACGCCACGGCCCTGCAGCTTGCCGAGCGGCGCCTTGTAGTGCGGATGCGCCTTCGCGGCCTCCAGCGTCTCGACGTAGCCGATGCGCGGATACACCGGACCATGCGCGGCTTTTGTCCCCTGCCTGGCAGCGTTTTTCAGGCGCAGTTCCAGCGGGTCCATCTTCAGGGCGGCCGCCAGCTCGTCGAGCACGCACTCGACGGCGTAGGCGCCGATCGGCGCGCCCGGCGCGCGATAGGCCGCGACCTTGGAGCGGTTGGAGAGCACGTCGTAGCCGACCGACAGCACGTGCGGGATGTCATAGGGTGAAAAGCTGCAACCGACGGCACCGCGGATCGGCGAGCCCGGCAGCGCGCCGGCCTGCAAATAGAAGGTGCCTTGCGCGGCGACGATGGTGCCGTCCTTCTTGGCGCCGATCTTGACCGTGCTCCTGGAGCCGGAGGTGGGCCCGGTGGCGCGCATCACCTCCTCGCGGCTCATCACCATTTTTACCGGGCGGCCGGACTTCTTTGCCAGCAACGTCGCCAGCGGCTCGAGATAGACGATGGTCTTGCCGCCAAAGCCGCCGCCGATTTCCGCCGGGATGGCGCGGATGTCGCTCTGCGGAATGCCCGTGAGATACGACGTCAGGCGCGCACCATGAACTGGCCCTGGCTCGAGCTCCAGATCGTGGTCTTGTTGTCGGCGCCGACGCTGATCAGGCAGGCGTGCGGCTCGATATAACCCTGATGCACCGGACGGGTGGTGAAGCTGCGCTCGACGACCACCTCGGCCTCGGCAAAACCTTGCGCGATATCGCCCTTCTTGATCTCGAGCCTGCCGGCGATGTTGGAAGGCTTGCCCTCGAACTTCATGAAATCGTGCAGGATCGGCGCGTCGGGCTTGATCGCGTCCTCGATCTCGACCGTCCACGGCAGCACTTCGTAATCGACCTCGATCAGTTCGCAGGCCTTGGCCGCGATCGCCTCGGTCGTCGCGGCAACCGCTGCAACGGGGTGGCCGGGGAACAGTGCCTTGTCGCGCGCCATTACGTTACGGCACATCCAGCGCATGTCCTGGATGCCGAGCATGACCGATTTGTCGACCGGGAAATCGACCACGTCGCGCGAGGTGACCACCGCCTTGACGCCCGGCAGCGCCTCAGCCTTCGAAGTGTCGATCGATCGGATGCGGGCGTGCGGATGCGGACTACGCAGCACCTTGCCCCAGATCATGCCGGGCATCGTGGTGTCGGCGGCAAAGGCCGCGCGGCCCGTGACCTTGTCGACGCCATCGGGGCGAATGGTGCGCTGGCCGATCCATTTGTTGTTGGTGATGACGTTCATTGCAAAGACTCCTGGATTCCTTGCTCCCGCATTTCAGCCGCAGTCTCGAGAACCGCGCGCACAATCTTGTCGTAACCGGTGCAGCGGCAGAGGTTGCCGGCGAGCCAGAACCGCACCTGTTCCTCGCTCGGCCGCGGATTCTTCTGCAACAGGGCATCGGAAGCGACCAGCATGCCCGAGGTGCAGATGCCGCACTGCAGTGCCGCCATTTCCAGGAATTTCTGCTGCAGCGGATGCAGCCTGTCGCCTTGCGCCATGCCTTCGATGGTGCGCAACTCATGGCCTTCGGACTCGCACGCCAGCATCAGGCAGGAGCAGACCAGCCGATCGTCCAGCGTGATGCTGCAGGCGCCGCAATCGCCGGAGGCGCAGCCTTCCTTCGAGCCGGTCAGGCCAAGCGGACCGCGCAATGCGTCGAGCATGGTCTCGTAGGGCTCGCAGAGAAACTCCGCCGGCTCGCCGTTGATGGTGGTGGAAACGTGCAGCTTTGCCATGGTCTTCAATTCCTCCCCGCACGGCTGGCGGCGATCGCCACCGTGCGCTTCAGGAGCACGCCGGCAACTTTGGTGCGATACGCAATCGTGCCGCGCTTGTCGTCGATCGGGCGGCAGGCGGCGGAACAGGCGCTGGCGGCGGCACTCAATGCCGCGTCGTCGAGTTTGCTGCCGATCAGCGCTTTCGCCGCCGGCTCGACCAGCAATACCGTCGGCGCCACGGCGCCGAGCCCGACCCGCGCGGCTGTGCATACGCCGTCTTTCAGCGTGAGGCTGACGCCGCAGCCGACGACCGCGATGTCCATTTCGGTGCGTGGGATCATCCGCAGGTAGGCGTCGCTCGACCCCTTCGGCCGCGGCGGCAAGGTGAAACTGACGAGGATCTCGCCCGGCAGAAGGTTGGTGCGGCCGGGACCGGCCGGCACTTTTTCCACCGGCAGTTCGCGACGGCCGTTCGGCCCCTGCACCGTGACGATGGCAGCCGCTGCGACCATGGCGGGCACGCTGTCGCCGGCCGGCGAGCCATTGCACAGATTGCCGCCGGCGGACGCCCGCCCCTGGACCTGGGTCGAACCGATCAAATTGATCGCCTCCAGCACGCCGGGCCAGGCTGTTGCGAATCGGAGGTGCTCGGCCAGCACCGCGCCCGGGACGGCGGCGCCGATGCGAAAACCGCCATCGGCGGTCTTTTCGATGGCCGTCATCTCGGTGATCTTCTTGATATCGACGATCACGCCCGGCCGTACCGCGCCAGAGCGCATCTGCACCAAAAGGTCGGTGCCGCCGGCCAGGATGCGCCCCGCATTTCCGGCGGCGGCAAACGCGCTGACCGCCTCATCGAGCGTGCGCGGGCTTAAATATCGGAGTTCCGTCATGGCCGTTCCCGCCGTCTCCCCTGATTCCGCGCGCCCAAGTGATTATCGGCTCACCCTTCCCGGGGCTGCGCGAGGCGGAGCCTACACGGGCAAAAACGATTGGAATAGCCTCCGAAGGCTGCTTCAAACGGCATGCTCCTATGCGCCGGGCGGTTTTTGGGTCGCAGCCCTGCCAGACCGCCCTGCCCCGATTATGCCGCAGTCTGGGGCCCATTATGTCGCCGGATTTGACAACTGCCCTGCGGGGGACGAGAAATTCGCAGGGCGTCGAACCCGGGGGATGGATGAACCGCACCACAGCGACCGCCGCCGCGTCTTTACCGAGCCACGGCACGTCGTTCACCGGCAAGATTTCGCTGGGCCTTATCGCGTTCTCGATCGCATCGGGGACGGCGGCATGGATCGCTGAATTTAATCCTATCGCCTGGATTTCGGATGCCGGCGGCCTTGCGGCTTCCGTGCCTCCGAACGACGCCTATGGCCTGTCATTCGACGATCGCTTCCAGACCGGTTCGGTGATCAATTCGTTTCCCGCGGACTTCGCGCTGCGTCTGCGGTCGCTGCCGCCCGAACTCGAAGGCAAATTCCAGCGGGCCAAACGCCTGCTGGCCCAGAATCTTCGGCCCAGCGAGCAGAGCGCGGCCCCTGTCGAAGAGCCGGCGCCTCCACCATCGGCCACCGCCGTTCCGCTTCCCCGGCCGCGTCCGGTCGAGACCGCCCTCGCCCTGATGACCAACGCGCCCCCTGCTGCACCTCGATCCGACGATCGCACGCTGCTGCAAAAACTCTCCGACCTGATCCCGGGGCGCGTCACGCTGGCGTCGCTGGCGCCCGATGGCGGGCTGTTCAACGACGGGCCGGATTTGACGACGCTTGGCTACGACAAGATGACGGCCGTCTACGACATTTCAGCGCGCGCGGTTTACCTGCCGAACGGCACCAAACTCGAAGCGCATTCAGGGATGGGCGCCCTGATGGACGATCCCCGATATGTGAGCGAGCGCAATGTCGGCGCGACGCCGCCCAACGTCTATGACCTCAAACCACGGGAGCGGCCGTTTCACGGGGTCAAGGCGCTGCGGATGATTCCCCAGGATGAGAAAGCCGTGCTCGGGCGCGCGGGATTGCTCGCGCACAGCTATATGCTCGGTCCCAAAGGCGACTCCAACGGCTGCGTGTCGATCAAAGACTACGACAAATTCCTGAAGGCGTACGAGAATGGCGAGATCAATCGCCTCGTCGTCGTTGTCAGCCTCAACAATGCCGTAGCAACTTCGCGAAGGGCCGACTCACAGTCCTGATACAGGGGCCTGATACGCGGGAAGTCCTGATCCAGAAGCGCGTGTGCAAGGTCAGCCGAATGGGCTGACCTCCCGATCGTTCGCCGATCAATCCAATCACGCCTTGGCGGCTTCGCCAATCTTGTCCTGCGTCCTGGTCTCGAAATCGCCGGCGTCATGGCGCTCGTGCAACTGGCTGGCGGGATCGCCCGAGACGCGGTTGACGATACGGCCACGCCGCACCGCCGGGCGCTTGGCGATGGCGTCGGTCCAGCGCTGCACGTTCTTGTATTCCTGCACCGACAGGAATTCGCCGCCGCCATAGAGCAAGCCCTTCACCAGGCCGCCATACCAGGGCCAGACCGCAATGTCGGCGATTGAATAGTCACCGCCTGAAAGATACTCGTTGTCGGCGAGGCGCCGGTCGAGCACGTCGAGCTGGCGTTTCACCTCCATCGCAAACCGATCGATGGCGTATTCGATTTTGGCCGGCGCATAAGCATAGAAGTGGCCAAACCCGCCACCGAGATAGGGCGCGCTGCCCATCTGCCAGAACAGCCACGACAAGCATTCGGCACGTTCCTGGCCGCCGCTTGGCAGCAGTGCTCCGAACTTCTCGGCGAGATGCAGCAGGATGGCGCCGGATTCGAATACCCGGATCGGCGTCGGCCCACTGCGGTCCATCAATGCCGGTATCTTGGAGTTCGGGTTGACCGCCACGAAGCCGCTGCCGAACTGGTTGCCGTCGATCCTGATCAGCCACGCATCGTACTCGGCGCCGCGATGGCCCAGTGCCAGCAGCTCTTCGAACATGATCGTGACCTTCTGGCCGTTCGGCGTGGCCAGCGAATAAAGCTGGAAGGGATGGCGGCCGACCGGCAGCTCCTTGTCATGCGTCGCGCCTGCAATCGGCCGATTGATGCTGGCGAACCGGCCCCCGCTCTCCTTGTTCCAGGTCCAGACCTTGGGCGGGGTATATTCGGATGCGTCGGTCATTCCATGGACTCCGGGCGTATGACGGGCTTGTCAATGTCAGCAAATGGCGGTGAATAGCAAATCTTCAACCCGATACCGATCCACAAGTCGGGTGACCTGTTATGCGCTGGGCGATTCGCGCCGGCCCGTTGGCCAATCCGGCCGGCGCACTGTAAGGTGGAAACTCGTCCTTTCCTCCCCAGCACAAGCCAGTGAGATCGATGCCGACCGCCTCGCCTGGAATTCGAGTTGTGATCGCAACGATTGCAGCCTCTCTGGCATTTTTGTCCGTCGCATCGGCGCAATCCATTCCGGCTCCGCCAAGGCCGGCTAAACCGGCGGCCGCAGCAGTTCCGCGCGGCGCGTCCTGCCACAACGGCATGTCGTTCGACCGCTTCCTCGCCGATCTGAAGCAGCAGGCTATTGCGGCCGGCGTGTCGCAGCATGCGCTCGCGGAGTCTTCGCCCTACCTGATCTACGACCAGGGCATCGTCAACCGCGACCGCGGCCAGCGCGTTTTCGGGCAGATCTTCACCGAATTTGCCGGGCGCATGGCAGCAACTTACCGGATGCAGCAGGGTCAGGCGCGGATCAAGACCCATGCGGCGGCGTTCGCGCGCGCCGAGAAGGAATATGGCGTGCCGCCGGCGGTGATTGCAGCGTTCTGGGGACTGGAAAGCGATTTCGGCGCCAACATGGGCAACCTGCCGACGCTGCGTTCGCTGGTGTCGCTCGCCTACGACTGCCGACGCTCGCAGATGTTCCAGGCGGAAACTATTGCCGCATTGAAGATCATCGACCGCGGCGATCTCTCGCCCGCCGAGATGGTCGGCTCATGGGCAGGTGAACTCGGCCAGACGCAATTCCTGCCGACGCATTATTTCAACTACGCCGTCGATTACGACGGCAATGGCCATCGCAACCTGCTGCGCAGCCCGGAAGATGTGATCGGCTCGACCGCGAACTACATCGCCACCGGATTGAAATGGCGGCGTGGCGAGCCCTGGCTGCAGGAAGTCCGCGCGCCACAAAACCTGCCCTGGGATCAGGCCGACCTCACCATTCAACTGCCGCGTTCGAAATGGGCGCAGCTCGGCGTGACCTATGCCGACGGCAAGGCCCTGCCGAACGACAATCTGCCGGCGTCGCTGCTGCTGCCGATGGGCCGCATGGGACCGGCATTCCTGGCCTATGCCAATTTCGCGGCTTATACCGAATGGAATAATTCGCTGATCTATTCGACAACCGCCGGCTATCTCGCCAGCCGCATTGCCGGCGCGCCGCCGATGCGCCGCCCGGCCATACCGGTCGCGCAACTGCCGTTCAACGAGTTGCGCGAGTTGCAGCAATTGTTGGTGCGCGCCGGCTTCAATGTCGGCAAGGTCGACGGCATCATGGGTCAGCTAAGCCGCAGCGCGGTGAAGGCGATGCAGATCAAATACGGCCTGCCTGCCGATTCCTGGCCGACGGCCGAACTGCTGGCGCGGATGCGCGGCACGCCGCGCGAGCAGGCCGCGCAGCCCGCAACGGCGGTGCGCTAGATAGCGTCGTTCCAGTCACCACAAACCCAAGTCTCCCCATCAAAAAAGAGCATCACATGTCTTTCTATGACGCTTCCGTTCCGGCATTCCTGCAAATCCTCGGCAGCCTTTCGGGCCTGCTCAAGAAAGCCGAGGCGCATTGCACGGCGAAGAATATCCAGCCGGACGTACTGCTCGGCGCGCGGCTCTATCCGGACATGCTGCCGCTGACCCGCCAGATCCAGCTCGCCTGCGATTTCGCAGCGAAGGCCTGCGCGCGCGTCACCCAGAGCGAGGTGCCTGTTACCGCCGACACCGAAAAGACGTTCGACGAGTTGCAGCAGCGGCTGACCAGGACGATCGACTACGTCAAATCGTTCAAGCCGGCGCAGTTCGAGGGTAGCGACAGCCGCGAAGTGACGTTTCCCGTCGGCGGCGGCAACTCCATGACGGTCAAGGGCCAGCAGTTTCTCTCGGCCTTTGCGTTTCCGAATTTCTATTTCCATGCCGCCACCACCCACGGCATCCTGCGCCACAACGGCGTGGAAATCGGCAAGCGCGACTTTCTCGGGGTCAGTTAGCTCTCCTCATGGTGAGGAGGCGCCCTTGCGCCGTCTCGAACCATGCGGCCCGGATGTGGCCATCCTTCGAGACGCCGCGCAAGATGCACGGCTCCTCAGGATGAGGGGAGAATACGTGTCGGCGAATTGATCGTTTCGTCATTCCGGGGCAGTCCGCAGGACTGAACCCGGAATCTGGAGATTCTCCGATGTGCAATTGCACATCGTAGTTCGCGCTTCGCGCGTCGGAATGACGGTGGCAGGAGTGAGCAGACCTTGCTTACCCGGCACCGTTCAGCCCTAAAGCGCCGAACAGGAGACAATCTCTACTGCGCCTGTTCTGATCTCGAATGAATCATCCTATTTCCCATGCGCACGATTTTTCTCGTTGTCGACTACATGGCAGGCATTGTGCGTAACTAATTTGCACCCAGCGAATAGCTTGCGGCATTGCACTGAAGCCGCCAATGCCCCACTTCCGTTACATCCGTAATTTCTGGAACCAAAACATGAGCAAGCCGACCAAACTCTTCGAGCCCTATCAGCTTGGCCCGATCACGCTGCCCAACCGCCTGGTGATGGCGCCGCTGACCCGTAACCGCGCTATTCCTCCGAGCATGGTGCCGGGCCCATTGGCCGCCGAATATTACGGGCAACGCGCCTCCGCGGGCCTGCTCGTGACCGAGGCAACCCAGGTCTCGCAACAGGGCCAAGGTTATCAGGATACCCCCGGCATCTACTCCAAAGAACAGGTCGCGGGCTGGCGCAAGATCACCGATCACGTGCACGAGCTTGGCGGGCGCATCTTCGTTCAGCTCTGGCATGTCGGACGCATTTCACACACTTCGCTGCAACCGAATAACGGTGCGCCGGTGGCGCCATCAGCCATTCGCGCCAAGGGCAAGACGTTTGTCGGCGGAACGTTCGCCGATGTGTCCGAGCCGCGCGCCCTGACGCTGGAAGAAATCCCGGGGATCATCGAGAGCTTCAGGCTTGGCACGGCGAACGCACTGGAGGCAGGTTTCGACGGCGTCGAGATCCATGGCGCCAACGGCTACCTGCTTGAACAATTCGCCAAGGACGGCACCAACAAACGCACGGACGCTTATGGCGGCTCGATCGAAAACCGCGCCAGGTTGATGCTCGAAGTGTCCAAGGTGGTGGCGGCGGAAGCGGGCGCGGAACGCACCGGTATCCGCATTTCGCCGGTGACGCCGGCCAACGACATCTCAGATTCCAATCCGCAGCCGCTGTACGATTACATCGTCGATCATCTCAGCGCACTGAAGCTGGTCTATCTTCATGTCGTCGAGGGCGCGACCGGCGGACCGCGCGATATCGCGCCGTTCGACTACGGCTCGCTACGCAAGCGCTTCAATGGAGCCTATGTCGCCAACAACGGCTATGATCTCGAACTCGCAAACAAGGTGCTCGCAGCCAACGAGGCCGACCTCATCGCATTTGGAAAGCCGTTCATCGCCAACCCCGACCTAGTCGAACGCTTGAGGAGCGGCGCGCCGCTCAACACGCCCGACAAGGCGACGTTCTACGGCGGCGGCGCGAAGGGCTATACGGATTATCCGACGCTGGAGGCGGCGGAAGCGGCGCAGTAGGGGAAGAGCTCTCACCGCCGTCATTGCGAGGAGCGTAGCGACGAAGCAATCCAGACTTGCTTTGCCGCGCCATGGATTGCTTCGCTTCGCTCGCAATGACGAGAAAGGGACGAGTCCTCCCCTTCTCGTCATGCCCGCCACCGGGTCTCGCCGGCGGAGAAAAAAGGCCGGGATCGCTCCCGGCCTTTGGTTTCTGATTTCGTCATGCCCGGCCTTGTGCCGGGCATCCACGTCTTGCTTCGCGACAAAGGAAGTCGTGGATGGCCGGGTCAAGCCCGGCCATGACGATGTAGAGACCTCAATTCGAAGCCCGCTTCGGCGGAGAGGCCGGCCACGACTTGATCAGGGCGTCGTAGTCGACGGTCTCGCCCTTCGGCTTCTCGTTCGCCAGCTTGCGCTGGGGCGCGATGGTGCCGTCCTTTTCGGCCTTCGCGAACCAGTAATCCGGCTTCTCTTTCTTGTTGAGCTTCGGCCCGCAGGCGCCCTGCACGCCCGACTTCTCGAGACGTTCCAATACCGAGTCCTGCGCGGCGGCCAACGCGTCCATCGCCTGCTGCGGCGTCTTCGCACCGGACGACGCATCGCCGATGTTCTGCCACCACAATTGCGCGAGCTTCGGATAATCCGGCACGTTGTTGCCGGTCGGGGTCCACTGCACGCGCGCCGGCGAGCGATAGAACTCGATCAAGCCGCCGAGTTTTGGCGCACGCTCGGTAAAGGACTTGTCCCAGATGTCGGATTCACGGGTGAAGGTGAGACCGACATGGCTCTTCTTCAAGGACACCGTCTTGGAGTTGATGAACTGGAGATAGAGCCAGGCCGCCTTGCGGCGGTCCGGCGGCGTGGACTTCAGAAGAGTCACGGAGCCGGCGTCCTGATAGCCGAGCTTCATGCCTTCCTTCCAATAGGCACCGTGCGGCGACGGCGCCATGCGCCATTTCGGCGTGCCATCGGCATTCACCACCGGGCCCGGCTTCACCATGTCGGCGGTGAAGGCGGTGTACCAGAAGATCTGCTGCGCAATGTTGCCTTGCGCCGGCACCGGGCCTGCTTCGGAGAACGTCATGCCTTGCGCCTGCGGCGGGGCATATTTCTTCATCCAGTCGAGATATTTGACGATCGAGTAGACCGCCGCCGGGCCCTTGGTATCCCCGCCGCGTTCGACGCTCGAGCCGACCGGACGGCAACCTTCCATGCGGATGCCCCATTCATCGACCGGCAGGCCGTTCGGGATGCCCTTGTCGCCATTGCCCGCCATCGACAGCCACGCGTCGGTGAAGCGCCATCCGAGCGAGGGATCCTTCTTGCCGTAGTCCATGTGGCCATAGACCTTGACGCCGTTGATCTCCTTGATGTCGTTGGTGAAGAAATCAGCGATATCTTCATAGGCCGACCAGTTCACGGGGACGCCGAGTTCGTAGCCGTATTTGGCCTTGAATCTGGCCTTGTATTCGGGATTGGAGAACCAGTCGTAGCGGAACCAATACAGGTTCGCGAACTGCTGGTCGGGAAGCTGATACAGTTTCCCATCCGGCGCCGTCGTGAAGGACTTGCCGATGAAGTCATTGACGTCGAGCATCGGGTCGGTGACGTCCTTGCCCTCGCCGGTCATATAGTCCGATAGCACGACCGTCTGGCCATAGCGGAAATGCGTGCCGATCAGATCGGAATCGTTGATCCAGCCGTCATACACGTTCTTGCCGGACTGCATCTGGGTCTGCAGTTTCTCGACCACGTCGCCTTCCTGGATGACGTCGTGCTTGAGCTTGATACCGGTGATTTCGGTAAATGCCTTGGCCAGGGTCCTGGCCTCATATTCGTGCGTCGTGATGGTTTCCGAGACGACGTTGATCTCCATGCCCTTGAACGGCTGGGCCGCCTTCTCGAACCATTGCAGTTCCTTCAACTGATCGGCCTTCGACAGGGTCGACGGTTGAAATTCACTGTCGATCCATCTCTGTGCGGTGGCGTCGTCGGCCAGCGCCGGCGCGGCCATGGTCACGGTTGCCGCGACCAGCACAGCTGTGCTGGTCATTGTCAGAAGACTATCCTTGGTCCTTCTCAAGCGTTGCATGTTGGTTCCTCCGGTTGCAGCGACAAACAATATCCAGGCCCGGGTTGATCCCGGATCTGCTTCTTTTCGCTTCGCTCAGACGGTGCGGAAAATAACAACGGCCGAAACAAGCGAAATCGCGGTGGCGAGCCACAGGCTCGATATTTCAACTCCTTCTTCGCCGATCGGCAGCGTCGCGATCGCGTCGGTGCCGATGAAGGCGATCCACAGCAGATGGATCACCGCAGTCATGATCAGCGAGATGAACAGGCGATCGCCGCGCGTGGTCGGAATGCGCAGGATCCCGACGCGCTCAGCCTCGGGATAGGCAACCGCAAGCCACGTCATGACGGCGAGGGTCATGGCCAGCAATACGAAGAAGATCGCAGTCGGCAGCGTCCAGGCCATCCACGCGATGTTTTCCATGGCGCCCTCCTACACCCTGCCCAGCGCAAAGCCGCGCGCGATGTAGTTGCGGACGAACCAGATCACCAGTGCGCCGGGGATGATGGTCAGGACGCCGGCCGCGGCCAGCAATCCCCAATCCATGCCGGCAGCCGAAACGGTGCGGGTCATTACCGCCGAGATCGGCTTGGCGTTGACCGAGGTCAGCGTGCGCGCCAACAGCAGTTCGACCCAGGAGAACATGAAACAGAAGAACGCCGCGACGCCGATACCGCTGGCGATCAATGGCACCAGGATCTTGATGAAGAAGCGCGGGAACGAATAGCCGTCGAGGAACGCAGTCTCGTCGATCTCGCGCGGCACGCTGGAGACAAAGCCTTCGAGGATCCAGACCGCGAGCGGCACATTGAACAGGCAATGCGCCAGCGCCACTGCCCAGGGCGTGTCGAATAGGTTCAGCGCCGAATAGAGATTGAAGAACGGCAGCGCGAACACCGCCGGCGGCGCCATCCGGTTCGACAGCAGCCAGAAGAACAGATGCTTGTCGCCGAGGAAGCGATAGCGCGAGAATGCGTAAGCCGCGGGCAGCGCGAACGAGATCGAGAGCACCGTGTTGATCAGCACATATTTCAGCGAGTTGATGTAGCCGGAATACCAGCTCTCATCGGTGAAGATGCGTATGTAATTCTCCAGCGTCGGCTGATGCGGCCACAGCGTCATGGTCGAAACGATCTCGGTGTTGGTCTTGAAGCTCATGTTGACCAGCCAGTAGATCGGCAGCAGCAGGAAGATCAGAAACAGCGAGAGAATGATGCGGCGTCCGGGAATCGAATGCATCAGGCGACTCCCTCTTTTTTGGCCGGACGTTCGGCGCCCGCATTGGTCATGACGGTGTAGAACACCCAGCACACGATGATGATGATCAGGTTGTAGACCAGCGACAGCGCCGCGGCCTTACCGAGGTCGAATTGCCCGAGCGCGATCTTGACGAGCTCGATGGAAACAAAGGTCGTCGAATTGCCGGGGCCGCCGCCGGTCACCACGAACGGTTCGGTATAGATCATGAAACTGTCCATGAAGCGCAGCAGCACCGCGATCAGCAGCACGCGGTTCATTTTCGGCAGCTGGATCGCGGTGAACACCGCCCAGCGCGACGCGCCATCGATCTGCGCCGCCTGGTAGTAGGCATCGGGTATCGATTTCAGCCCGGCATAGCACAACAGCGCGACCAGGCTGGTCCAGTGCCAGACATCCATCACGATCACGGTGGCCCAGGCATCGAGATCATTGGAGACGTAGTTGTAGTTCAATCCGATGTTGTTCAGCACATAGCCCATCAGGCCGATGTCGGGCCGCCCGAAGATCTGCCAGATGGTGCCGACCACGTTCCACGGGATCAGCAGCGGCAGCGCCATGATCACGAGGCACGCCGCGACCCGCCAGCCTTCGCGCGGCATCGATAACGCGACCACGATGCCAAGCGGCACTTCGATGGCAAGGATGATCGCGGAGAACAGCAGGTTGCGCCCCAGCGACGCCAGGAACCGCCCGCCCAGGTCAGTCGAAGGATCGAGCAATTCCTTGAACCAGCCGACGCCGTTCCAGAAGAACCGGTTGTTGCCGAAGGTGTCCTGCATCGAATAGTTCACGACCGTCATCAGCGGCAGGATCGCGGAGAATGCCACGATCAAAAACACCGGCAGCACCAGGAGCCAGGCCTTGTGGTTGACCGTCTTGTCCATCACGCCGCTCCCTCGACCAGACGGCTGTCGGCATAGACGTGAACATGCGAGGAATCGAACACCAATCCGGCGGTCTTGTCCGGCACTGAAAATCCCGCCGGCACGCGCGCGGCGAATTTGGCATCGCCGATGCGCACGCGGGCGAAACGGATGCGGCCGAGATCATCGATCCGTTCGATATCGGCCAAGAGAAGACCCGGCGCCGGCGCCGCGACATCGACGAATTCCGGCCGCACGCCGACTTCGATCTTCGCGCCTGGCGGCAGGCGATCGTAGTTGCGTGTCAGCGCAATGGTGTGGCCGTCGATCCGGGCCTCGCGGCCCCTCACCTCGGCGGACACGATGTTCATGCCGGGCGAGCCGATGAAATAGCCGACAAATGTGTGCGCGGGCTTGTCGAACAGTTCCGCCGGCGTGCCGCTCTGCACCACGCGGCCGTCATGCATCACCACGACCGTATCGGCGAAGGTCAGCGCCTCGGTCTGGTCGTGCGTCACATAGATCATCGTCAAATCGAGGTCGCGGTGCAGCGCCTTGAGCTTCGAGCGGAGTTGCCACTTCAATTCCGGATCGATCACGGTGAGGGGCTCGTCGAACAGCACCGCCGCGACGTCGGACCTCACCAGCCCGCGGCCGAGCGATATCTTCTGCTTGGCGTCCGCCGTCAGCCGCGTCGCCTTGCGGTTCAGATAGGGCGTGAGATCGAGCAGTTTGGCGATTTCGGCGACGCGCAGGTCGATCTCGCCCTTCGGCACGCCGCGATTTTTCAGCGGGAACGCCAGGTTTTGTCCGACCGTCATGGTGTCGTAGATCACGGGGAACTGGAACACCTGCGCGATGTTGCGTTTCTGCGTCGACAGCGGCGTGATATCGACGCCGTCGAACAGGATCTTGCCGCGCGACGGCGTGACGATGCCCGAGATGAGATTGAGCAGCGTGGTCTTGCCGCAACCGGACGGACCGAGCAGCGCATAAGCGCCGCCCTGCCGCCACGTCATCGTCACCGGCTTCAGCGCAAACGATTCGGGAGCGGCGGTGTTGCCGCTGTAGGAGTGGGCGAGATCGACGAGGTCAATGCGGGCCATGCGGCATGTCCCTCACGTCACGCCGGGTGCGGCGACGAGGCGGCCCGCCGTGTCGAACACAAAGACATTATTGGGATCGAGCGCAGCATCCAGAATCTGGCCGGGCTCGAATTCGTGGACGCCGTGCAGCACGGCGACCCAGTTGGACGCGTCGCGGCTGAGATGCACAAAACTTTCCGAACCGGTGATTTCGGTCACCGTCACCGTGGCCTGAAACGCATGGCGGCCGGCGATTCCGCTGGCGACTTCCAGCTGATGGGCGCGAAAGCCGACGCGATATGGGCCGTCGCCAAGGCTGGCGTAGACTCCCGATGCCGGCGCGCGCACGCCGCCAGCGTACTGTACCGAGCCATCATTCTTTTCGATGCCGACAATGTTGAGCGGCGGATCGGAAAAAACCTGGGCGACGCGCAGCGTATCGGGATGGCGATAGACCTTTGACGTATCGCCGGCCTGCAGGATCTGGCCTTCCCACATGCAAACGGTCCGGCCCCCCAGCAACAGCGCCTCGGAAGGCTCCGTGGTGGCGTAGACGAAGATCGCGCCTGACGCCTCGAAGATGCGCGGCAGTTCGGTGCGCAACTCCTCGCGCAGCTTGTAGTCGAGATTGGCAAGCGGCTCGTCCAGCAGAACCAGGTCGGCGCCCTTGACCAGTGCGCGGGCAATCGCGGTGCGCTGCTGCTGGCCGCCCGACAATTGCAGCGGCGTGCGGTCCAGATATGGCCCCAGCTTCAACAGCCTTGCGGCTTCCTGCACCCGCTTCTCGATCTCCTCGCGCCGCTTGCCCTGCACCCGCAGCGGCGAGGCGATGTTTTCATAGACCGTGAGCGATGGATAATTGATGAACTGCTGATAGACCATCGCGACCGAGCGCTGCCGCACATCAAAGCCGGTGACGTCCTTGCCGTCGACCAGGACGCGGCCGGAGGTCGGCTTGTCGAGACCGGCAAGCAGACGCATGATCGAGGTCTTGCCCGAGAGTGTCGGGCCCAGCAGCACGCTTAAGGTCCCGCGCTCAAGCGTCAGCGAGACATCGCGAATGGCCGCCATGCCGTCGATGGTTCGCGTGATACGTTCGAGCGTGACGCTCATGTCCGCCCTCCTGCTTCCCGCAAGGGACTTTCAGACGAGGCACGATGGGCAGCAATCCAGTCATCGAGGGCGGCAATTTCGTCAGGCGACAATCGCAATCCAAGTTTGGATCGCCGCCATACGATGTCTTCGGCGGTGCAGGCCCATTCGTTCGATATCAGGTACCGGACCTCGCTCTCCGTCAAGGTGGCGCCGAACGAGCGGCCGAGATCGGCCAGGGATTTCGTATTGCCGAGCAATTTTGTCGCACGGGTGCCGTAGGCATGCGCCAGCCGGTCGGCGTGGGCTGAGCTGAGGAACGGATAGCTGCGGATCAGTTCCGCCGTCAGCGCGGCGACCGCGGAGACATCCATGTTGCCGCCGGGCAGAGGGGATTTCGCGGTCCAGCCTTCGCGCGCCTTGGCGCTGCGCAAATACGGCGAAAGGCGCTCGAGCGCCTCCTCGGCGAGACGACGGTAGGTGGTGATCTTGCCGCCATAGATCGACAGCAGCGGTGCGCCGCCGGGGGTATCGAGTTCGAACACGTAGTCGCGGGTGGCAGCCTTGGCTTCGCTGGCGCCATCGTCATAGAGCGGGCGGACACCGGCATAGCTCCACACCACGTCCTCGGGCTGGACCGGTCGTGCCAGATATTCGCTGACGGAATCGCAGAGATATTTTATCTCTTCGGGTGAGGCCTTTACCTTCGCGGGGTCGCCATCGAAGTCGCGGTCGGTGGTGCCGATCAGCGTAAAATCGTCCTGGTAGGGAATGACGAAGACGATGCGGCCATCGCTGTTCTGAAACATGTAGGCGCGGTCATGCTGGTACAGCTTGCGCACCACGATGTGGGAGCCCTGCACCAGCCGCACTTTTGCTTTGGCGTTGACACCCGCGCCCGAGGCCAGCACGTCCTCGACCCAGGGGCCGCCGGCATTGACCAGCGCGCGGGCTTGAATCGTGCGGCGTTCGCCGGTTGCGGTGTTTTCAACTGTGACCCGCCAGATTTTATTGTCCTGCCTGATCTCCACGGCGCGCGTGCGGGTGCGGATTTCGGCGCCACGATCGGCTGCGTCCCGCGCGGTGAGCACCACCAGGCGGGCATCGTCGACGAAGCAGTCGGAATATTCGAAGCCGCGCGTGTAGCGGTTGGGAATCAGCGGCTTGCCGACCTCATCACGAGTGAGATCGACCGAACGGGTCGGCGGCAGCAAGTGCCGGCCGCCGATATGGTCGTACAGAAACAGCCCGAGCCGGAGCAGCCAAGCCGGGCGCAGCCCGTCATGGTGCGGCAAAACGAAACGAAGCGGACGGATGATGTGGGGCGCGATCTGCCAGAGGATTTCGCGCTCGATCAGGGCTTCGCGGACCAGCCGGAACTCGTAATATTCGAGGTAGCGCAGTCCGCCATGCACGAGCTTGGTCGACCAGGACGACGTCCCGCTGGCCAAGTCATTCATTTCACATAGGAAAACCGCGTTTCCCCGACCCGCCGCGTCGCGCGCGATGCCGCAGCCATTAACGCCGCCCCCGATAATCGCGAGGTCGAAGATCCGATCCAAGAGGCGCTTCCCCGGCGTTCGCCCGTTCACATTGGCGATTCCACTTTCGGATTGGAGTAAATCACAACCAAATACGAAAGCAAACTGAAAATGAGAGAACTGGCGCCGCTATCGCGAAGCTCGTCATGCCCGGCCTTGTGCCGGGCATCCACGTCCTGGAACAAGAAAGACGTGGATGGCCGGGACAAGCCCGGCCATGACGAAAAAGCGACCGCGGTCGTTCGATCCAACAGGAATGTGATTCAGCGGAGGCGAGTCACCGTCGAAGGAGTCTCGACGCCAACTTCATCCATATCCGTCGCCGCCTTGGGCATCGCCTCGATCACCTCGATGCCTCGGCTGTGGCAGATATTGGCGAGGCCCGCCGGCAGCGCGGCATCGGTGACGAAGGTCTGGATCTGGCTGATATGGGCGATGCGGACCGGCGCGCTGCGGCGAAGTTTTGTCGAATCCGCGACCAGCATCACGCTGCGGGCATTGGCGATGATGGCTTGCGCCGCCTGGACTTCGCGATAGTCGAAATCCAAGAGCGCGCCCTCCTCGTCGATCGCCGATGCCCCGATGATGGCGTAATCGACCTTGAACTGGCCGATCAGGCTGATGGCGGTCGAGCCGATCACGGCGCCGTCGGCACGGCGCACCGCGCCGCCGGCCACGATCACCTCGATGCGCGGATGGCGGTACAGCAGCATCGCGACATTGAGGTTGTTGGTGATGACCAAAAGGTCCTCATGCGAGGTCAGCGCGCTCGCGACTTCTTCCGTGGTGGTGCCGATGTTGATGAACAGCGAACAGCCGTTTGGAATTTTCTCCGCAGCCGCGGCGCCGATCGCCTTCTTCTCTTCAGCCGCAACGAAACGGCGCGCTTCATAGGCGAGATTCTCGACGCCCGAGGCAATGATGGCGCCGCCATGGATTCGGGTCAGCGAACGGTGATCGCAGAGGTCGTTGAGATCCTTGCGGATGGTTTGCGCCGAAACCTCGAAGCGCCTGGCGAGATCCTCCACCATCACCCGGCCGAAGGCGCGGGCGATGTTCAGTATCTCGGTTTGGCGGTGGGTTAGTCCGGTCACAGGGCACCTCGGGGCGAAGACGCCTTATGGTGCTGCGGTTCACGCATTCGGTCAACACGGCAGATCAGCCTCAAAGGCCGCGCCACGTCCCGACCACGGCTCCGAACGCACGTTCGATCAGTTTAATCCGGCGCCGAGACCATCGATATATTGCACGCGCCGCCGGATTCGGCGATGAAGCAAGAAGCGATCTGCCGGAGATTCCATGACGTTGCGCGTCAGTTCCAGTTATCGGCCTGAAATCGACGGCCTTCGAGCAATTGCCGTCCTGTCAGTCATTTTTTATCACGCCGGCTTTGGCTCCTTCAGGGGCGGCTATGTCGGCGTCGACGTGTTTTTCGTCATCAGCGGTTATCTCATCACCCGCATCATTCATGAAGAATTGTCCGGCGGGGTATTCACCCTCTCCAACTTTTATGTGAGACGCATAAGACGAATAATTCCCGCGTTGCTGGTTGTCCTGGCTGCATGCATCCCCTTCGCATATTCGTGGATGCCTCCCGACAAGCTAAAGGATTTCTCAGCGAGCGCCGTGGCGACAATTCTGTTCGTGTCCAACATCTTCTTCTGGAAGCAGGCCGACTATTTTTCGCCTGACATTCAACTCAGGCCCCTCATTCACATGTGGAGCCTCTCGATCGAAGAACAATTTTACGTCCTGTATCCCATCGCGCTTGTTTTTCTGTATCGTTACGCGCGGCGGTTGGTAGTGCCAGCCATCTTGCTGTTTGCCATCGTCAGCTTTGCCTGCGCCGAATTCCTGGCAAGGAGTTCACCGGCTGCGAACTTCTATCTTCTCCCGTCGAGGGCATGGGAGTTGCTCGCCGGCGCGCTGCTGGCAATGTCATATCGCGGGCAGATGCGGCTCACTCTCGTCAAGCAGGCCGGATCGATGGCGGGAATTGCCTTGATCGCTTTTGCTGTCGTGACTTACGACCATATGGTTCCCTATCCGAGCAGGTGGACGCTTATCCCGGTGCTCGGTACGTTGCTGATCCTGGGATGCTCGGGTGCCGGCGACCTGGCCGGCAAATTCCTGAGTTCGCGGGCTATGGTGTCCCTGGGACTCGTCAGCTACAGCGCATATCTCTGGCACCAACCTGTATTTGCCTTCGCCAGATTGCATAGCCTCAACGCCCCCTCGCAACTGACATATCTGGTGTTAGCGGGATGCACCTTTCTGCTCGCTTTCGTGACATATGGGCTGGTAGAGGCTCCGTGCCGGCGCGTTAAGCTCGTCGCCGCACGGGATTTGCTGCAATATTTGGCCGCCGCAGCAGCATTCGTCCTCGTGGCCGGGATTGCCGGATATTCCACCGATGGCCTGGCGCAATTGCGTGCACAGCCCCCCACCATCGTCAGCACCGAGGCGCACAGCGTTGCCGGTCCGACGCATCTGACGAATCTCGACAAGTGCTATGTAAAGCAGGCCCGGGGACCGGAGTGCAGGACCAGCGAAAGCCCCGAGATACTCGTGTGGGGCGATTCTTTTGCGGGGCAACTCACGCGTGGAATACTCGAAAGCAAACCGGGCGTCGGGTTAATAGAGCACGGGATGGGGGCGTGCGGCCCAATCCTGGGCGTTTCGATCATCGATCGAGATCATCCCGAGCAGTATGCAAAGGACTGCGTTGAATTCAACTCGGACGCCATCCGGATTATCCGTGAACTCGGGAGCGTGCGTTACGCCGTCCTGTCCATGGCAATCAAGAACTACATCACCGAAAACAGGAAGTTATACGTCGACGGCGAGGTGGTTGAATCCTCGCCTGATCTGGTGGTTCAAAGGATTGTCAAAACCGTCGAAACCTTGCAGGCCTTGAACATCGGCGTGAGATTTATTTCCCCGGCCCCGGAAGACGGCAGAAACGTCGGAGATTGCCTCGCCAAGAGCATCAAATTGCTGGGGCATATGACTGACGAATGCGACATCAACCATGCGAAGATGATGGCAACTCAGGCAGGCGATCTTGCAGTCCTGCAGAAGCTGGAGCGTGCGGGAGTTTCAGTTGTGTTCCTGAAGGATATTCTATGTGACGGAAGCAGATGCCAGGTGCGCGAGGGGGACAACATATTCTATCACGATGACGTGCATCTCTCTCACGAAGGCTCTTCATATTTGGGCAAGAAGTTCAATTTCTACAAATTGTTCGTTGCCGACATCGCACCATCACAGGTGAATATTTCGCTGCCCAAGTAAGGGAGCGGGCGTAGGTCGAAGGGACCGGATTACTTCGCGGACCAGTTGCTCGTCGCAATGACGGCAAGAAGTGGAACTGAGCCACAGCCATTCCGACCGACGCGTAGAGGGCAAGGCGACGTTGCAATTGCACATCGGAGAATATCGAGATTCCGGGTCTGGTGCTCGCGCACCATCCCGGAATGAAAAATTGGAATGCTTCGTCGATGCGGTTCGCGCAATGACGGGAATGTTACGCGGCCTGCGTCAGTTCGCCGTTCACGAGGCGTTTGGCCGCACGCTCGGCCTCGCGCGCATTGCGGAATAGCTGGCCCTCCAGCCGGTTGAAACGATGGGACGCGGCAAAGAAACGATAGCCGTTCGCGTCGCGCACGACGATTCCCGCCGCCTGCGAGGCGACTTCGATGATGTAGGTGTCTGACATTTCCATTCCAAAAGCGCCCATATTCCTCAGTGCGGGCCTATAACCGCAAGGGGACACAAAGGTTCCGGGCGCAGTCTGGCGGAAATCGGCGGCCGATAAACAAACCGTCATCCCGGGCTTGCCCCGCGTCTTGCCAGTTTATGGCGGGACAAAAAGGCCGATGGCCGGAACAAGTCCGGCTATGACAAGAGAATCGTTTAGGTGGAGATTGGCGGCGGGTCGCGCTTGATAAGCTGGGGACGGCCCCGCTCGTCGATCGAGACGTAGGTAAAATTACCGTCGGTCACCAGGATCGACTGCATCTCCTTGCGGCGCAATACCCAGGCCTCGAGATGGACCGTGACCGATGTCCTGCCGATGCGGACCACATTGGCGTGCACGGACACGAGATCGCCGACATAAACCGGTTTGCGGAAATTCATGGCCTCGATCGCGACCGTCACGGTACGGGATTTTGCAACTTTCGAGGCGAACACGCCGCCGCCGAGATCCATCTGGCTGAGCAGCCAGCCGCCGAAGATATCTCCATTGGCGTTGGTATCGGCCGGCATCGCCAGCGTACGGATGCAGAGATCGCCAAGCGGCTCTTCTGCGGTACTCAGTGGCGCGGGCGCGGCTCGCGTATCGGTCACTTGAAATTCTCCCAGCCCGCATCCGGCGCGAAGCGACCTCCGAACTTTTCGGCCAGCGCGCGCAATGCGGCCACGACGTTCTCAGGTCCCCGCCCTCGTGCGTAATTCAGGGGCCCGCCGCGGAACGGCGCGTAGCCGGTGCCGAAGATCATGGCGCCATCGACCACGTCGGCATTGTCGACGATGCCCTCGCGCAGGCACGCGACGCAGACATTCGACATCGGCAGGATCAGCCGGTCGATCATCTCGTCGGTCGGCTGCACCGTCGGCGGCGAACCGGAATGCTTCTCGGCCTTGCCGTTCTTCCAGATATAGAAACCCTTGCCGGTCTTGCGGCCGAGTTCACCCTTTGCCACTTTCTCGCGCAGCCAGGCCGGCGTCGGCGGCAGCGTGTCGCCGAACTTCGAGCGCAGCATGTCGCCGACATCGAGGCAGATATCGAGGCCGACCTGATCGGCGAGTTCGATCGGCCCCATCGGCATGCCGAATTTCTCCGCGGCCGCATCGATGATGAGCTTGTCGATCTTCTCGTCCAGCATCACCATCGCCTCGAGCATGTAAGGCGTCAGCGCGCGATTGACGAGAAAGCCCGGCGAACTCTTCACCGGCAGCGGCAGCCGGTCGATGGCGCCGACAAAGGCCAGCGCCTCCTTTAGTACCTGCGGATCGGCGCCGTCATGGCTGACGACCTCGACCAGTTGCAGCCGCGATACCGGATTGAAGAAGTGCAGGCCGACCAGCCGCTCGGGTTTCGCCAAGGTGGTGCGCAGATCCTGCAGCGGAATGCTGGAGGTGTTGGTGGCGAGGATCGCGCCCGGCTTCATCTTCGGCTCGATTCCGGCATAGACCTTCTGCTTCAGTTCCAATTTCTCCGGCACCGCCTCGATGACCAAGCCGGCGTTGCGGACGCCCTCGCCATCGAGGTCCGGCATCAGCCGATCATGCGCGTCACGTACATCGGTGCGCTTGCGGATGATCTTGCCGAACAGGTCCGCAGCACGTTTCATCGCGCCCGCGATCGGCTCCGGCTTCATGTCCGATAGCGTCACCCGCATGCCCTGATGGGCGCACCACGCCGCGATATCGCCGCCCATCGCGCCGGCGCCGATGACGTGGACATGGCTGATCTCGTTGCCGTTGCCGGCGAGCTTCTTCATCTGCTCGCGCAGGAAGAACACCCGGATCAGGTTTTGCGCCGCCGGCGTCACCATCAGTTTGGCGAACGAGGTCTTTTCGGCCCTCAGCATCGCGGCCTTGTCGCCGCCGTGCTTTTCCCAGAGATCGATCAGCGCATAGGGCGCGGGATAATGCTCGTGCGGCGCGGCCTTCTCCGCTTCCGTGCGCATCCGCGAGGCCAAAAAGCCGCGTGCCGGCGTGAAATTCAGGATCGTATTCATGGCGCCCGGCTTGGCACGCTTCAAGCGGCCGGATAGCGCGTCCTTGACGGCATTGCGAACGTGCCGTTCCTGTGTCACCGCATCGACCAGCCCTAGCGATCTTGCCTTGCGTGCGTCGATGGTCTTGCCGGTCAGCATCAGCGTCATGGCCTGCATCGGATTGACCAGGCGCGTGAACCGCACGGTACCGCCGAGGCCCGGATGCAAGCCGAGCATGACTTCCGGAAAACCAAAGCGCGCGCCGTCGATCGCAATTCGCAACTGGCACGCGAGCGCCACTTCGAGGCCACCGCCGAGACAGAAGCCGTGGATCACGGCAACGGTCGGAACCTTCAGCGCCTCGAGGCGATCGATCACCGCATGCGCCCGGCCGATCGCGGTCTCCACCGCTTGCGGATCGGTCGCGCCGCGGAATTCATTGACGTCGGCACCAGCAATGAAGCCGGATTTCTTCGCCGAGCGGATCACGAGGCCGGTCGGCCGCTGGCTTTCCAGTGCCGTCAAGACCGCATCGAGTTCTTCGAGCAGATCGGCCGACAGCGTGTTGGCGCTGGCGCCTTCGCGATCGAACAGCAGCCAGGCTGTGCCGTCGTCGTCACGCGTCAGTTTGAAATTCCGATAGGGCCCGCTTGCATCCGGTTTCGGCCCGAGTTCGAGCACGCGGTCGCCGAGAACGCCCATGATCTTCGAATTCATGATCACACCGTCTCTATCAACATCGCGCCGCCCTGCCCGCCGCCGATGCATTCGGTGGCGATGCCGCGCCTGGTACCGAGCCGCTTCATCGCGTTGACGAGATGCAGCACGATGCGGTTGCCGCTGCAGCCGACGGGATGGCCGAGGCTGATCGCACCGCCATCGACGTTGAGCTTGGCGTGATCGATCTGCCCGGCGGCGCCGTCCAGGCCCAGAATCTCGCGGCAGAACTTGTCGTCGTTCCAGGCGGCGAGACATCCCAGCACTTGCGTGGCAAAGGCCTCGTTCAATTCCCAGGTCTCGATATCCCCGAGTGACAAGTTGTTGCGCTTCAGAAGCTCCGTCGCCGACAGCACCGGGCCGAGCCCCATGATAGAGGGATCGAGCGCCGCCCACTGGCTGTCGAGGATGACGGCCTTCGGCGTCAGGCCATGTTTGGCGACGGCTTCTTCGGACGCCAGGATGGTCCACGACGCCCCGTCGGTGATCTGAGACGAATTGCCGGCGGTGACCTGTCCCCAGGGACGCTCGAACACGGGCTTCAGCTTTGCCAGGGTCTCCGGCGAGGAGTCCGGCCGCACGCCGTCATCATGATCGTAGAATTTGCCATCGCGCGCGAATGCGGTCTCGACCTCGCCCTTGAGCCAGCCCTGCGCCTGCGCATTCGCCAGCCGCTTGTGGCTTTCGGCGGCATAAAAATCCGACTGCGCGCGGGTGATGCCGAAGAGATGCCCGACCACTTCGGCGGTCTGTCCCATGTTGAGTTCGGTGATCGGATCGGTCAGCCCGCGTTCGAGGCCGATGATCGGCTTGAAATAGCTCGGCCGCACTTTAAGCGCCGCCATGATCTTGGCGCCCAGGCCCTTGGCCCCGGCAAGGCCCGCGAACCAGCGCACGCCCTGCTGCGGCCACACCAGCGGCGCGTAACTCAGCGCTTCCGCGCCGCCGGCCAGGATCAAATCCGACACGCCCTCGCGGATATAGCGATACGCCGTATCGATCGACTGCATGCCGGAGCCGCAATTGATCTGCACGGTGAAGGCCACCATCGCCTCCCCCATGCCGAGCCGGAGTGCAGCGACCCGCGCCGGGTTCATCTCGTCGGCAATCACGTTGACGCAGCCGAGGATGACCTGATCGAAGGCGGTCGGCGCAAAGGGCTGCCGGGCCAATAAAGGCCGGCCGCACTGCAAGGCGAGGTCGACCGGGGTGAAGGGCCCGGGTCCACTGCGCGCCTTCAGGAACGGCGTCCGGCTGCCGTCGACAATAAAAACCGGTCGCGCCATCAGCTTGCGGCCCTCTGCTCACCGAGCTCCTGGAAAAACTGATGCACTTCGGCGGGCTTCTTGTAAATCGGCGACAATGCTTCCGGCGCGAAATCGTCGACCTCGATGACTTTGGCCACCGCCTCATGGGCGGCTGCGAGCTGATCGCCTTCGCTTTGTGTGATCACGCCCTTCTTTACCGCCTCCTTCCAGTCGCGCAGGCGGGCGGCGCGCATCTTCTTCGCGATGCCCTCGGCGCCGGTCACCAGCAGAAATGCCTTTTCCAGCCGCGCGACGCCGCCGTCGTCATCGACATGCGACAGGCCGGACGTCAGCCGGTCGCGCGCCGCCGACGGCTCCAGCACCAACTGCGCGCATTGGTGGATCACACGATCGGACGGACCAAGCACGCGGGCGCCGAACGGCTGGACCAGGAATTTCAGCACGGCGGCGACAAACCGGTTCGGCAGATTGGCCAGGATTTCCGCAAACCGGTTCTCGATGGTCTTGAAGCCGCTGGCCATGCACCATTCCAGCGCAGCGAAGTCCGCCTGCTGCCGGCCCTCATCCTGCCAGCGCTTCAGCGCCGCCGAAAGCAGATACAGTTCTGAAAGAATGTCGCCGAACCGCGCCGACAGCATCTCCTTGCGCTTCAGCGCACCGCCCAGCGTCAGCAATGCCATGTCGGCGCACAGCGCGAAAGCCGAGGAATAGCGCGAGAGCTGGCGATAGAACCCGGTCGCCGCGCCGGCCTCTGGCGCGGGCGCGAACATGCCGCCGGTCCAGCTCCGGCCCCAGGCCCGGAACATCGTCGTGAAGCTGTGGCCGATATGTTTCCAGAATGCCTTGTCGAAGGCATCCAGCCCCTTGGCGCGGTCCTGCTCGCCGAGCGCGTTCATTTCTTCCAGCAGATAAGGATGCGCGCGGATCGCGCCCTGCCCGAACACGATCAGGTTGCGGGTGAGGATATTGGCGCCCTCGACCGTGATGCCGACCGGGACCGAGCGATAGAGATTGCCCATGTAATTCTGCGGGCCGTCGATCACGGCCTTGCCGCCATGGATGTCCATCGCGTCGTCGATCGCGATCCGCATCCGCTCGGTGGCGTGCAGCTTCATGATGCCGGAAATGACCGCGGGATGATGGCCCTGGTTGAGCGCGGCACAGGTCAGCCGCCGCGCCGCGTCGAGCAGGTAGGCGGTGCCGGCAATGCGCGCGAGCGGCTCCTCGATGCCCTCGAATTTTCCGATCGGAACGTTGAACTGCTCGCGGATCCGGGCATAGGCCCCGGTGGTCCGCGCGGCATAGGCCGCACCTGCGGCGGACAATGACGGCAGCGAGATACCGCGGCCAGCAGCCAGCGCCGTCATCAGCATTTTCCAGCCCTGACCGAGGCGCGCCTCGCCGCCAATGATGTAGTCCATCGGGATAAAGACATCTTGGCCCCAGTTCGGGCCGTTCTGGAACACCTGCATCGACGGCAGATGGCGGTGACCGATCTTGACGCCCGGCAGATGGGTCGGGATCAGCGCCACGGTGATGCCGAGTTCCTCCTGGTTGCCGACCAGATGATCCGGATCGTAGGCCTTGAAGGCGAGGCCGAGCAGCGTCGCGACGGGCCCAAGCGTGATGTAGCGCTTGTGCCAGTTGAGGCGCAGGCCCAACACCTCGTTCCCTGCAAAATTACCTTTGCAGATGATGCCGGAGTCGATCATCGAGGCGGCATCGGAGCCGGCCTCCGGACTGGTCAAGCCAAAGCAGGGAATTTCGTGGCCATCGGCCAAGCGCGGCAACCATCGCTGCTGCTGGTCCTTGGTGCCGAAGCGCATCAACAGTTCGCCGGGTCCGAGCGAGTTCGGCACCATCACGGTGACGGCGGCGGTGAGCGAACGCGTGGAAATCTTGCGCACCACTTCAGAATGCGCATAGGGCGAGAAGCCGAGCCCGCCATATTCCTTTGGAATGATCATGCCGAAGAATTTATGCCGCTTGATGAAGTCCCAGGCCTCCGGCGGCAGATCGCGCCATTCCCAATTGATCTTCCATTCGTCGAGCATCGCGCAGAGCTCGTCGACCGGGCCGTCGAGAAACGCCTGCTCTTCCGCAGTCAGGGTGGCCGGCGCGTTGGCAAGCAGCTTCGACCAATCAGGATTGCCGGTAAACAGGTCCGCGTCCCACCAGACATCGCCGGCCTCCAGCGCCTCGCGCTCGGTGTCCGACATCGGCGGCAGCACTGTGCGCGCCCAGGAGAAGATCGGCTTGGAGATGATATCGCGGCGGAAAGAGAAGGAGGTCATGGCGATGTCCTCATGGTCGGAGCAACGGCGCGAGGTGCGGTCCCGTCTATGCCAAAAGACTATTCACTTTAGCGGAAAGCGTGGGATTCAGGTGAATACTTCGCATTGAAAATAAAGCGAAATTGAACCAGGGCGCAGGCGAGAGATTAACGGCAAATTGCCGCATCGGTTCCGGAACGCGATGACGCGAACTCGGCCCACCTTGACCCGCTCACGCAGGGTTTTCTTAACCTCGCCCTGCCCTTCGCGGGGAGAGGTCGAAATTCGCGATAGCGAATTTCGGGTGAGGGGCTGTCTCCGCGCATTCTGTGTCTGTGGAGACAGCCCCTCACCCCAACCCTCTCCCCGCGAAGAGCGGGGCGAGGGAGAAGAGAAAATCAATCCGGCCGGATCATCTCGAACATGGCTTCAGGGCGAATTTCAAAATAATCACCCTTGCGTCCCGCGCGGACGATCGGGCGGGCCAGCGCCGTCTGGTAGACGCCGTCCTTGATCATGGCCTTGTCGATATGGACGGCGACGACCTCGCCCAAAGTGAGCCAGGCCTGCGCCTTCTTGCCGTCGGCGCCCTGCAGCTGGATGATCTGCGTCAGCTTGCATTCGAACGAGACCGGACTTTCGGCGACCCGCGGCACGTTGACGAGCTTGCCGGGGGCCGCCGTCAGCCCCGCGATCTTGAATTCGTCGACATCGTGGGCGACGTGCGCCGCAGTGGCGTTCATCTGCTTCGCCAGATCCATGGTGGCGAGATTCCAGACGAATTCCTTGGTCTCCTGGATATTGACGACGCTGTCCTTCCAGGAAGTGGAGGAGAAGCCGATGATCGGCGGATGATAATTGAAGCCGTTGAAGAAGCTGTAGGGCGCCAGATTGATATTGCCCTTGGCGTCACGCGACGAGATCCAGCCGATCGGACGCGGCGCGATGATGGCATTGAAGGGATCGTGCTTGAGGCCGTGGCCGTTGACCGGCTCGTAATAATGCAATTCCCGTTCAGTCACGTTGATCTTTCCTTGTCGTGTTCGTCATCGCGTAGGGTGGGCAAAGCGTAGCGTGCCCACCGGTCTTTTCAAAGAAAATGGTGGGCACGGCGCAAGCGCGCCTTTGCCCACCCTACACTTCGTTTCGTAGACTATTATTTACCACGCGGCGCGAGGCCGGCGAGAACGAAATCGATCATCTGATCGATGGATGGTCCGGGCTTGGTGGTACATTGGGCGATCATCTGCGGGTGGAAGAAACGCATCATCGCAGTACAGGCGCACATCGCCGCCAGCGGCACGTCCGGGGCTTCGAACTCGCCGGTGGCCACGCCCTGGCCGATCACCCTGCCGATGGTCTCGGTGATCTGCTCCATATGGGCGACGCAGACCTCCCAGCTCTCCTCCATCGCGATCTCGACCATCTCATGCAGCTTGGCATCGCCGACATAGCGTTCGGTATTCATGCGATGGATCGAGATCATGAGTTGGCGCAGGCGTTCGGCCGCCGGACCTGGCTTGGCAACGATGGCCTGCGCCGCCTCCTCGACCTCGCCCATCAGACCGCGCGCGACGCCTTCGTGGATCGCCTTCTTCGAATCGAAGAAACGATAGACATTGGCCGGGCTCATGCGCAGCACTTTTGCGATGTCGGCCACGGTGGTCTTTTGATAACCGATCTCGCGGAACAAGCGCTCCGCCACCACGAGAATCCGCTCGCGCGTGCCCGATTCGATATGTTCTGCAGTCAACGTCATGTCAGCACTCAATGTTCAATTATTCCGCCGCCTGGGCAAGCGGAATTGCAGGGTGTGATTCATCGTGTTGCGGCGCGGCATGTTCGCCCGGGCCGCTCTCTTCAAGGCTCTTGCGGAACCAGAGGGCATAGAGGCCCGGCAGGTACAGCAAGGTCAGAAAGGTTGCAACAAACAGGCCGCCCATGATGGTGATCGCCATCGGGCCCCAGAACGCGGAGCGCGACAGCGGGATCATCGCCAGGATCGCGGCGAGTGCCGTGAGCACCACCGGCCGGGCACGCCGGACGGTAGCTTCGACGATGGCCTCCTTGCGCGGCAGTCCGTGCGCGACATCGGTTTCGATCTGGTCCACCAAAATCACCGCGTTGCGCATGATCATCCCCGCCAGCGCAATCAAGCCGAGCAGCGCCACGAAGCCGAACGGCTGGTTGGCTATGTTCAGGCCGAGCGAGGCGCCGACGATGCCGAGCGGCGCGGTCAGAAACACCAGCATCAGGCGCGAGAAGCTCTGCAGCTGGATCATCAGCAGCGTCAGCATGACGATGACCATCAGCGGGAACAGCACGAAGATCGAGGCATTGCCCTTGGCCGATTCCTCGAATGCGCCGCCCGGCTCGATCCGGTAGGCAGGCTCCAGGCTGTCGCGGATCTGCTGCAGCTTCGGCCAGATCTGGTTGGTCACGTCGGGCGCCTACACGCCGTCATTGACGTCGGAACGCACGGTGATCGCCATGTCGCGGTTGCGCCGCCACAGGATCGGATCCTCGTGGGCATATTCGATCTTGGCGATCTGCAACAGCGGCACGGCGACACCATTGCGTGAGGTGACCGTGAGATCGCCGACGCGGCCGAGATCGAGCCGCTCGGACGGCACCGCGCGGGCGACCACGCCGACCTTCTCGATGCCGTCGCGGATCGTGGTCACCGGCGCGCCGGATATCAGCATGGCGAGCGCCTGCGACACATCCTGCGGGGTCAGGCCGAGCGCGCGGGCGCGGTCCTGGTCGACCACCAGCTTCAGGTAGGGCGACTGCTCGTTCCAGTCGAGCTGCGCCTCCTTGATGTTGGGGTTCTGCTTCATGACATCGCGCACCTTGTAGGCGATGTCGCGCACCGTGTTGGGATCCGGGCCGATGACGCGGAACTGGACCGGGAAGCCGACCGGCGGACCGAAGTTGAAGCGATCGACGCGCACACGCGCTTCGGTCAGAACGCCGTCATCCACCGCCTTCTCGATGCGCGCCTTGATCCGCTCGCGCGCCTCGACATCCTTGGCGACGATCACGATCTCGGCGAAGGCTTCATTCGGCAGTTGCGGATTCAATCCCAGCCAGAAGCGCGGCGAACCCTGGCCGACATAGGCCGTGTAGGTCGAGATATCCTTGTCGTCCTTCAACAAGGCTTCCGCCTTCTTCACCGAGCTTTCGGTGACCTTGAACGCGGTGCCTTCGGGCAACCGCAGTTGCAGGAACAGCTCGGGCCGCTCCGACAGCGGGAAGAACTGCTGCTGCACGTGACCGAACGCAACGATCGAGAGCACGAACACGCCGACGGTTGCCAGCACCACCTTGATCCGGTGGTTGACGCACCACTGGATCATGCCGCGCAGAATGCGATAGACCCGGGTCTCGTAGACCGCGTGCGGATCGTGGTTATGGCTGACCGTGATGTTCGGCAGCAGCTTGACGCCGATATAGGGCGTGAAGATTACTGCGACGAACCAGGATGCCACCAGCGCGATCGCCACGATCCAGAAGATGCCGCCGGCATATTCGCCGACCGCCGAATTGGCAAAGCCGATGGGGAGGAAGCCAGCGGCCGTGACCAGCGTTCCCGTGAGCATCGGAAACGCGGTGGATTCCCAGGCAAAGGACGCGGCGCGGACGCGGTCCCAGCCCTGCTCCATCTTCACCACCATCATCTCGACCGCGATGATGGCGTCATCGACCAACAGGCCGAGCGCGATGATCAGGGCGCCGAGCGTGATGCGGTGCAGGTCGAGCGACATCGCATTCATGACGATGAAGACGATCGCCAGCACCAGCGGCACCGACAGCGCCACCACGATGCCGGTGCGCCAGCCGAGTGCGACGAAAGAAACAAACAGCACGATCGCCAGCGCCTCGATGAAGGAGTGCACGAACTCGCCGACGGCGTGCTCGACCACCTTCGGCTGGTCGGCGATCTGCTCGACATCGATGCCCTGCGGCACCGCCTTCATGAAATCTGCGGTGGCCTTCTCGACCTCCTTGCCGAGTTCCAGGATATTGGCGCCCTTGGCGGTGACCAAGCCGACACCGAGCGCGGGCTTGCCCTCCTGACGCACGGTGAAGCTCGGCGGATCGACAAAGCCGTGCGTGACGGTTGCGATATCGCCCAGACGAAATACCCGGCCATTACTTTCGACCGGCGTCTCGGCAACCGCCTTGACGCCGTCGAGTGCGCCGGTGACGCGCAGCGGCACGCGCTGCGAGGAAGTCTCGACGGTGCCGGCCGGCACCACATTGTTTTGCTTGGCGAGCGAGTCGAACAGCGCCTGTGGCGTGATTCCGAGCGTCGCCAGCTTGGCATGGGAGAATTCAACGAAGATCCGCTCGTCCTGGGTGCCGTAGAGATCGACTTTTGTCACTCCCGGCACCTTCAACAGGCGCTGCCGAAAGCCTTCCGCAACCTTCTTCAGTTGCGCATAATCGGCGCCCGCGCCGGTCATCATATAGAGGATGGAGTCGACGTCGGAGAATTCATCGTTGACGACCGGACCGAGAATGCCCGCTGGCAATTGGCCCTGCACGTCGGCCAGTTTCTTGCGCAGAAGATAGAAGAGATACGGCACGTCTTTCGGCGGGGTGGAATCCCTGAACGTCACCTGCATCGCCGTGAACGCCGGCTTGGAATAGGTCTGCACCTTCTCGAAATAGGGCAGTTCCTGCAGCTTCTTCTCGATCGGGTCGGCGACCTGGGTCTGCATTTCGGCGGACGTTGCGCCCGGCCAGATCACCGAGACGTTCACCACTTTCACGGTGAAGAACGGATCCTCGGCACGGCCGAGCTTTTGGTAGGAGAAGAAGCCGGCGGCGCCGAGCGCGACGATCAGGAACAAAATCAGCGCGGGATGGCTGACGGCCCAGCCGGACAGGTTGAAATGCTTCATCACAGCCCTCCCGGCTCAGAATGACAGAGACGATACGACCCTGACCTTCTGGGTCGGATCAAGCTTTTGCACGCCGAGAGCCACGACCTTGGCGCCCTCATCGACGCCGCCCGATATGACGACGCAATCGCTCGCGTAGGATTTCACCGTGACCGGCTTCAGCGTCACTTCACCCTGGGCATCGACGATGTAGAGCGAGGGATCGCCGCCCTGGCTGTACAGCGCCGACAGCGGCAGCTTCGCCACGCGCTCAGTGGCGCGATCGGACAGCGTCAGGGTTGCGGTCATGCCGAGCGAGACATTGTCGTCGGCGCCGGGCAGCGAGAATTTTGCCAGATAGGTGCGCGTGGCCGGATCGGCCTGAGGCGCCACCTCGCGCAGTTTTGCGGCGTATTTCCTGTTGGGGTCGGACCACAGGGTGACGCTGGCCGAGCCGTCCTTGGCGCGTCCCAGCAGGGTTTCGGGAATTGCAACCACGGCTTCCTTTTCGCCGAAGCGGGCGACTCGCACCGCAGGTTGGCCGGATGCCACGACCTGACCGGCGTCGATCAGGGTCGCGGTGACGACACCGCGGGTGTCGGCAATCAATGTTGCATAAGAGAGAGAGTTTTTCGTGAGTTCGACCGAGCGCTCGGCGCGATTGAGGCGCGCACGCGCTTCATCGGCGGCAGCTTTGGCCTGATCGAGCTGCGCATCGGTGGTCCAGCCCTTGACGCGCAAATCCTTGGCGCGCTGTTCGGCGGCGGCGGCCTGCGCCAGCACACCGGTGGCGGCGGTGAATTCGGCCTCGGCCTGTTCGGCCTGGAGCTTCAGATCGACTTCATCGAGAGTGGCCAGCGGCTGACCGACATCGACGGTCTGGCCGACTTCAACCAGGCGCTTTGCCACCTTGCCGGGGACGCGAAAGCCCATGTCGGTCTCGATCCGGGGCTTGATGGTGCCGACGAAGCTCCGCTCCGGGATCTCGGCCTCGTAATGCACCGTTGCGACCAATACGGGGCGCGCCGGCACCGCTTTTTCGGCGGCAAGCTCGTTGCAGCCGGCCAGCGCAATCGCCAGAAACGCCAGCATCGCGCCAGCCAAGAGCCTGTTATAATTGGCAAAAATGGAACGAACGAACATCGGGCTTCTCCTCGACTGAGCCTGATGATTAGTATCGAATGATCACTGACGATTGTCAATATTCGTCACTAATCATGAAATCGTGAGTTAAGGTCTCGTTAAGCAGTCACAATCCCGTCGTTCCGGCGAACGCCGGGATCCATAGCGACCGATATCGGTGGGGAAGGAAGGTGTCTGCCGTCAGTGCCCAGTGAGAGGCCGCGGCTTATGGGTCGCCGCGTCCGCGGCCCTCACTTGTCTGGGGACAACGGCGGAAGTTGAGCCCCACGCTGTCATTCCGGGATGGTCCAAAGGACCAGACCCGGAATCTCGAGATTCCGGGTTCGCGCTTCGCGCGCCCCGGAATGACGGGCCAGATGCCCGCCTACTTCCCCGCCCCTGCCCCGGCGAACTCGGCCTTGGTGTCGTGTCCGCCCAAGAAAACCAGCAGGCCGCCGATCAAGGGCAGCACCGCCAGCACCAGCAGGCCAGTCGAGGTGTTGCCTGTCGCCTCCTTGACCCAGCCGACAATATAGGGCCCGCCGAAACCGGCGAGGTTGCCGATCGAATTGATCAGCGCGATGGCGCCGGCCGCAGCGGTGCCGGAGAGCCAGGCGGTCGGCAGCGTCCAGAACACCCCGAAGGTGCAGAAGATACCGATTGCGGCCACGGTCAGCACGATCATCGTCATGGTGGGATCGGTGATGGTGCTGGAGGCACCGAGCGCCAGGGCGGTCAGGAGCAGCGGCCATCCGACATGGGCGACACGCTCGCGCGAGGCGTCGGAGTGCCGCGCCCACAGGATCATCGCGATGGTGCCGAACAGATAAGGGATCGCCGTGACGAAGCCGGTCTGCGCATTGCTGAGACCGAACGCCTTCACGATCTGCGGCAACCAGAACTGCATGCCATAAAGGGCTGCGACGAACCCGAAATAGATCAGGCTCAGCGTGATGACCTTCGGCGACGACAGCGCCTGTCCAAGCGTCAAATGCGTCGCGGCCTGCTTCGCGGCGGTTTCGGCCTGCAGCTTTGCGGCCAGCCACGCCTTTTGCTCCGGCGCCAGCCAGCGTGCCTTCTCCGGCCGGTCGGTGAGATAGAACCAGGTGACGATGCCGAGCAGCACCGAAGGGATACCCTCGATGATGAACAGCCACTGCCAGCCGCGCAGGCCCATCACGCCGTCGAGCCCGAGCAAGAGGCCGGAGACCGGCGCGCCGATCACGGTGGAGACCGGCACGGCAATCGCAAACGCCGCGAGGAAGCGCGCGCGATATTCGGCCGGGTACCAATAGGTGAGATAGAGGATGATACCGGGGAAGAAGCCGGCTTCGGCGACGCCGAGCAGGAAGCGCAGGATGTAAAAGCTCCACTCGCCGCTGACGGTTGCCATCAGGGCGGAGATGACGCCCCAGCTCACCATGATGCGCGCGATCCAGCGGCTGGCGCCGAATCGTTCGAGCGCGAGATTGCTCGGCACCTCGAAGATGAAATAGCCGATGAAAAAGATGCCGGCGCCCCAGGCGAAGATCAGCGGCGTGAATTTCAGCTCCGCATTCATGGTCAGCGCGGCGAAGGAGAGATTGACCCGATCCAGGTAGGAAAAGAAATAGGCCAGCACCAGAAATGGAATCAGCCGCCATGAGATCGCGCGGATCGTGCTTTTCTCGAGTTCGCCTTTGGCAGCGCCCGGCGCAGCGAAAGAGGCGGTGGTGGCGGATTGGCTCATGAGTTTCTTCCCATTTTGTTTCTTGTGGTCGATGGCCGGTTCTTAGCATTGCCGAACCATCTGCGCAAAATCTGCAAAAAAATCCGCAAATCCTGACCGGGACGGGCAAACCCGCTGCCAATCGGCGGAGCATCGTCGCGTCATGGGGAAAATCATCACTGTCAAGTTCCGGCGATCGCAACTGCCACGGCGGCTGCTCAACGACGGCTGGTGGCTGGAATCGCCGCCAACGCGGCCCTCCGTCGTCGCCTTCCCAAAACGTGACGCCTCGAAGCTCCAACCCAAAGCCAGGCCCAAAGCCCGGCATGTCACCCTCGTCACATCAGGGAACTGAAATCATGTCGATCGCGACCGTATCCGATTCCGGGATTGCTCCCGCTCGCCCGCTGCTGATGCCGCTGATATCCGCCGCGGTGTGCGTCGCGCTGGCTGATTGGCTGTTCTACGGCTGGCCGATCGGCATCTCGCTTGCGCTGTTCCTCGGCGTCGTCGGCATCGTCGCCGTGGCCGGCCATCACGCGCGTGCGCCGCGCAACATTCAGATGGCAATGGCCGCGGTATTCGTCGCGGCCCTGCTGGCGCTGTTCGAAGAGGTCAACGTGCTGTCGGCAATCGTGGGTACGCTGGCAACCGCACTGTTCGTGATCGTCATCACGGCTGGTGAAGTCACGTCCTGGCCACGATATCTCCTCGAAGCCGTGACGATTCCGCTTCGCGGTCCCTTTCAATTGGTCGGCGATTTGTTCGACGCGTTGCAACCGGCGAGGAGACAAGTTCCGGAATGGTTGAAAGCAAGTTCGCTGGTTGCATGGATTATTCCGCTAGCAGCCTTCGCCATCTTCCTTGGCCTGTTCGCCTCAGCCAATCCGTTGATCGAATACCGGTTGATGCAGATCGACCTTCGGATTCTCCTCAGTTTTCTGAACCCCATCCGCGTAGGATTCTGGATTCTGATTGGCTGCGCCATCTGGCCGCTGATCCTACGGCGTGCGTTCAAGCTCTGGGAGCCCGAGCCCCGCACCATCGTTGCCGCCGGGCCGTCCGATCTGGATGATCTATTCGGCGTGCAGGCCGTGACGCGCTCGCTGGTCCTGTTCAACGCCCTGTTCGCGCTGCAGAGCGGGCTCGATCTGACCTATCTCTGGGGCGGCGCCAACCTGCCTGACGGCATGAGCCACGCGGAATATGCCCATCGCGGCGCGTATCCGCTGATCGTCACGGCGCTGCTTGCCGCCGGCTTTGTCCTCATCGCGATGCGGCCGGGCGGTCCCGCCGAGCATTCCAGGCTGATCCGTCCGCTGGTGCTGGTGTGGACCGGGCAAAACGTCCTCCTTGTCGTCTCGTCGATCTTCCGTCTCGATCTGTATGTCGCCGCCTACTCACTCACCTATCTGAGGCTCGCGGCCTTCATCTGGATGGGACTGGTGGCCGTAGGTCTTGTGCTGATGCTGCTTCAGATCGCGCTGATGAAGCCGAATTCATGGCTGATCGCCGCTAACGCCACCTCGCTGGCGCTGGTGCTGTACGGATGCTGCTTCGTCAACGCGCCGCGGTTGATCGCCTCTTATAATGTAGAGCACTGCCGAGAAATCGATGGGACCGGACCCAGCCTTGACTTGAAGTACCTGCTTTCGCTTGGTCCGGAGGTCCTGCCCGTGATCGAACCAGGTTTGCGGCAAATCCCGGCGCTCCAGCCCTACGTTGCGGGATACCGGTTTGATCAGGATAGTTATCGGGCGCGAAGAGGCCCGGAAAACTGGCGGGCCTGGGGCTTTCGGACATGGCGTCTGCAGCGATATTTGAGTAACAATCCGGACGTTCCACCGAATACCGGCAAAGGCGACAAAGGCTAGCGCGACCGTGGCTCATTCCATTCTTGTCGTCGACGATGACCCGCATATCCGTGACGTCGTGCGCTTCGCGTTCGAGAAGACGGGAATGGTGATTTCCACCGCGCCTGACGGCAAGGAGGCGCTGCGCCAGTTCGACCGCAACGTCCACGAACTCGTCGTGCTCGACATCGGCATGCCGGAGATGGACGGCCTCGAGGTCTGCCGGCAGATCCGGAAAACTTCCGACACGCCGATCCTGTTCCTGTCCGCCCGCGACGAGGAGATCGATCGCATCCTGGGCCTGGAAATCGGCGGCGACGACTATGTGACAAAGCCCTTCAGCCCGCGTGAACTGGTCGCGCGGGTGAATGCCATCCTCCGGCGCGCACGAAGCGCGCCCGCACCGGCGGAAGCAAAAGCAATGAGCCATGGCGGGCTCGCGGTCGATACCGACGCCCGCACCGCCAGCTTCCTCGGCGCGCCGGTTACGCTGACGGCGCTCGAATTCGCCATCCTGCGCACGCTTTTGGCGCGGCCGGGTTTCGTCTTCACGCGCGAATTGATCCTCGATGCCGCCTATGCCGGAAACATCCACGTCGCCGACCGTACCATCGACAGCCATGTCAGGAACATCCGCGCCAAGATGGCCAGCGTCGGCTGCGAATCCGTGATCGAGACCGTGCACGGCGTTGGCTTCAAGCTGGGGCGCTGCGAGGCCGCGCGTTGACCGATGACGCGACCCCGGCGCCGGTCCCGCGGCGGAAGTGGCGGCCAAGCCTCAGCCTGATCGTTTTCCTGGTTCTGACCAGCGTGCTGCTGGTGCCGCTGTTCAGCCTGTATTTCCTCAAGGTCTACCAGAATCAGCTGATCCAGCAGACCGAGGCCGAACTGATCGCGCAAAGCGCTGCGCTTGCCGCAACCTTTCGCCGCGAAGTCGAGACCACGATCCCGCAAGGCGTCGCGCTTGGTGCGAGGATTCCACTCGCCGCTCAACAGCCATCGGATGAACCGTATCAGCCGATCTGGCCGAAGCTGGAACTCGTGAACGAGAACATATTGCCGCCGCGGCCGGAGGGACGGACGCCATCCGTGCCGGCCGATCCTGCCTTCTTCGCCCTTGGCGCGCGCATGATGCCGGATCTCCTCGCGACCCAGAACGTGACGCTCGCCGGGTTTCGGCTGCTCGATCCGAATGGCATCGTCATTGCCGGACGGGAAGAGATCGGGCTATCGCTCGCGCATCTCGAAGAAGTAAGGGAGGCGCTGCAAGGACGCTTCAGCGGCGCGTTGCGCGTGCGTATCTCCAAGCATGACCAGCCCTCGCTCTACTCCATGAGCCGCGGGACCGGCATGCGCGTCTTCACAGCGATGCCCGTGATCGTGAGCGACCAGGTCTCCGGCGTCGTCTATGCCTCGCGCACGCCCAGCAATGTCTTCAAGCACCTGTATGAGCAGCGCGCGAAGGTCGCCATCGCGATCCTCTCGATGATCGTGCCGACGCTGCTGATCGGATTCCTGTTCCACCGCACCATCACCGAGCCGATGCGAGAACTGGTCGAGCGCACCAACCTGATCGGCAAAGGCGACCGCAAGGCGCTGCGTCCGCTCAAGCGCCACGGCACCAGCGAATTCGCGAGCTTCTCGCAAAGCTTCCTTGAAATGGCGCGGCGGCTGAACACGCGCTCCAGCTTCATCTCGACCTTCGCCACCCATGTCTCCCATGAACTGAAATCGCCCCTGACGTCGATCCAGGGCGCGGCCGAACTGCTGCGCGACGATCTCGACGCGCCGGCGCCCTCGATGACCGACAAGGACCGACGCAAATTCCTCGACAATATTATCGCCGACGCCGAGCGGCTGGCCCAGATATCGACCCGCCTGCGCGACTTCGCCCGCGCCGAAAATCCGGTGGCGATGGGCGTCACAAAACTCTCGGCCGCTATCGCCAGTTTACGTGTGGCCTTCCCCGCGCTCGATATCCGGGCCGGCGGCGAACTGGACACGCCGATGCGCATATCCGAAGAAAACGCCGCCATCATCTTTTCCAATCTCGCCGACAACGCCGTGCGCCATGGCAGCACGACGCTTGATCTTTCTGCCACGCGGCAAGGCAACTGGCTGCTGGTGAAGGTCAGCGACGACGGCGAAGGCGTCTCGCCCAACAACCGCACGCAGATATTCGACAGTTTCTTCACCACGCGCCGTGATAGCGGCGGGACCGGCATGGGCCTGGCCATTGTTCGCGCCATGCTGGATGCCCATGGCGGCGGCATCCATCTCCTTGAATCCGCGCAAGGGACTACTTTCGAACTGACGTTCGTGGTTGCGGATGCGCCGTCGTCATGACCAATGACGCCGCGATAGACGACGACAAAGGCGAACGGAGATCGCAGACGATCGTCCGTATCTTGCTCTGCCTATCTATCATCGCCTGCGGGCTGGCCCTGCGCGGCTTTGGATTTCATCTGGGATTGCCGGCGCCGATCGTGAAATATGGCGGCTCCATATTGTGGGGAACGATGGTGTTCTTCCTGGTGGCGATCATTGCCTCACGTCGGTCGCGGCGGCACGTCGCATTGATATCGGCACTGATCGCCGTCTGCGTCGAACTGTTCCGGCTCGTTCATTTCCCTTGGCTCGACGATTTCCGCATGACGCTGGCCGGCGCGCTGCTGCTCGGCCGCATCTTCTCGCCGTGGAACATGGTTGCCTACGGCGTCGGGATCGGTTTGGGATTGCTGCTCGATCGCTTCGCGCGAATGCGCCCGTGACGGGGCGCTTCCTCACTCCGCCAGTTGAAACCGCTCGAAGCGATCCAGTTGCTCCTCGATCCGGCGCTTCAGCTCCTTGCGCGGGCCCTTGCGCGCGGCGCCGACCCAGCTCCACTTCTGCATCAGCAATTTGCGGCTCTTGCGGTCGGTCTTGAGATCGAGCGCGGCGACGATGTCGTTGCCGACCAGCACCGGCAGCGCGAAATAGCCGAACACCCGCTTTTCTTTCGGCACATAAGCCTCGAACCTGTGGCCGTAGCCGAAGAACAATTCGGTGCGCTTGCGCTGGATGATGAGCGGATCGAACGGCGACAGGATATGCACCAGACCGGAAGTTTCGCCGCCGGCGGTCTCCAACGTCTCCGGCCGCGCCCAATGCTCCTGCTTGCCGGCGCCTTCGAGCGCGACCGGCACCAGTTCCCCGCGGCGGACCCTGGCCTCGATCAGGCGCCGCACCGAGGGCTTGCTCGGCGCATCGAGATGGCAGACCGAATCGAGGCTGACGATGCCCTGCGCGCGCAAGGCGCGGTCGAGCAGATGGGCGGTAACCGCGGTTGCGGTGGCGGGCTTTGGTGGTTTGTCCCAGCCGAAATGCCGCGCCATCAGCTCATAGGTCTTGAGCATGCCGGTGCGTTCGCTGATCGTGACCACGCCGGTATAGAATGCGAGCTGCAGCGCCCGCTTCGAGGGCTTGCGGCTCTGCCACAGATGCTCCTTGTCCACCAGTACATCGTCATCGATGTCGCGGATGGTGAGCGCACCGTCGCGCCGGAGCAGTTTCATGACCTTGCGCATATCCGCATCGGTGACGGAGGCGAACCATTTATGGCCCTCGCGCTTGTGCAGCTTCATGGCCGGCAGGAAGAACCGAAAATCCTTCGCCGGCACATAGGACAGAGCATGCGTCCAGTATTCGAACACGGTCTTGTCGACGCTCTGGGCCTGCCGCAAATCGGTGCGCCGATAGGCGGGGATGCGATTCCAGAGAATGTGATGATGGCTGCGCTCAATGACGTTGATGGTATCGATCTGGACGTAGCCGAGATGCTCTACCGCTGCCGCTGTTGCACCCGGCCCCTCGCCGAACGGCTCAGACGTGTCGAGCCGCTGGGCGCGCAGCCAGATATGGCGGGCCTGGATGTTGCTCAAGGGATGGAGTTTTGTCGCGCGGGGCATGCCGCGGCAATGTAGCCGGATTCGCGGGCCTGCGATATTCGCGGCAGGGATATCGCCTATAACAACACCACCGCGATCGGTTCAACGACAGCGGCCAAACGAAAAAGGCGGCCCGCGGGCCACCTTTTCGATCGGATGTCGCCTTCGAATTATCGGCCGAACAGCGGGCGCATCATGCCGCCGAACAAGCCGCCGGGGCCGCCACCGCCGCGATGATAATGACGGCCGCCGCCTCCGCCGCTGCGGCGGCGGGAAGGGCGAGCCTCGTCGCCGGAATCATCGCTGGAAGCCACTTGCGTTGCGACAATCTCGGATTGCAACGCCTTGTGCTGCAGCTTGTTGAGATACCCGCTCTTCGGATAGCCGCGCGCGGCCTGCCAGCGAGTGATGACCGCGCGGGTGTTCTCATCGAACTTGCCGTTGATCTTGGTATCGAAGCCGAGGCCGGTCAGCCGGCGCTGTACGTCGCGACGCTGGCTCTTGTCGAGACCGATCATGTCTTCAGTGGTCTGACTGGATTCCTCGGTGAAGGTAGCCGGATCGAAGCCGGCGGTCAGGTTGCGGGTTGCGGTCGACGGGCCGTCCTGCAGCGAAGCGATGCGGGCCAGCGCAATCGATTTGAACGTCCCGTTTGGATAGTTGGTCAGATAGGCGTTGAGTTCTTCCGGCTTGTTCGATTCCTTGACCGAGCGCCAGAACTCGAGTTCGACTTCCGAAGTGGGGCCAGCGACCACCGCGGGCGTATTCGGCGCTTCGGCCTTCGCTCCCGCGGCGGCCGGATTGAGATAGACCGAACCGATCAGGTTGGTGTGGCCCCAGGGCAGTTGGCCCTTGTTGGTCTCTTCGTTGACCTGGGCACGGACCTTGGTCATGGCCTGCTGGATTTCCACACCGGGCGTGGCGATATTGGCCATCAGTGCACGGGTGAACGGACTATTGGTGCCCTCCTGGCCGTCGAGCGCGGTCTGTCCGGGCCCGGTGGCGAACGCGATCAGCGTACCTTCGCCCGACTTCATCTCGGCCAATCCGGTCTGCACGTTGACACTGCGGGTGGCCTTTGCCGAACGAATCTTTGCCGCGAACGGGTTGTCGCGGCAGGCATCGAGGAACACCAGCTTGACCTTGGCATCGCCCATGGTCTGCTCGAGCGTCACGTCGACATTGATGGCGGCGCCGAGCTTGACGTCCATCTCGGATTTGAGGTCGGCATCGACCGGCAGCAGGTAATTGGTGCCGTTGATGGCGATGCCGTGGCCGGCGTAGAAGAACAGCGCGACATCAGCCCCTTCTGCCTTCTTGCCGAACTCCAGCAGCCGCTCCGTCATCTTGTCGCGGGTGAGGTTGGCGCCTTCCACGACATCGAAACCGACATTGCGCAAAACCCTGGCCATCGATTTGGCATCGATGGCCGGATTAGGCAGTGCGGCGACATTCTTATAGGCGCCGTTGCCGACCACGAAGGCGACGCGCTTGTCGGCCTTGGCGACAGTCGCACTGACGAGAAGTCCTGCGACCGAAAGTGCTGCAATCAAGAAGCGCATGATCCATTCTCCCCTGCTCTAAACGACTGGCCCTGACGGCCGCATCCGTTGGGGACACTCTGGTCCCCTTCGCGTGCGAGAACTGTGACCTGGATCACTTAAGGGCGAGGAAGCGATCGAACCGCCTCAAAAGACGTTGCGACGGGGCGGTTCGGAAAGGCCGGGCCTTGGGCTTGCCTCAAGACAAGAGGATTATACTGAAGCGACCGACCCGCCCTCGAACAGGAAGACACCCATGCGAGGCTTCCGTGCTTTCAATCTGGGCGCAGCGCTTGCATTGGCGGTGGCCGCGATAACGCTTGCCCCATCACCGGCGAGCGACCCGGTCGTCCAGATCGACTCCGGCCGGATCCGCGGCGCGGAGGCCAACGGGGTCATCAGCTTCAAGGGCATCCCATTCGCCGCGCCACCCGTCGGAGACCTGCGCTGGCGGACTCCGCAGCCGGTAACCCCATGGCAAAGCGTGCTGCCGGCCGACAAGTTCGGGCCCGCCTGCATGCAGGCCGACGATCCGCCGACATCGGAAGATTGCCTCACGCTCAACGTCTGGCGGCCAGCCGCCGCGGCAGGACCGCTTCCGGTCATGGTATGGATTCACGGTGGTGCACTGGTGCAGGGGCGCTCATCGTATTTGCCGGTCGAGGCGCTTGCGCGGCAAGGCGTTGTGATCGTGACTGTGAACTATCGGCTCGGCCGGCTCGGCTTCTTCGCCCATCCGGCGCTGGCCGACGAAGCCCCCGCCGACGTGCGCGGCAATTATGGTTTCATGGATCAGCGCGCAGCCCTGCAATGGGTCCAGCGCAACATCGCAGCGTTCGGCGGTGATCCGAAGGCGGTGACCATTTTCGGAGAATCGGCAGGCGGCGGGTCGGTGATGGTTCATCTCACCTCGCCGCTGTCTCGCGACCTGTTCCAGCGCGCCATCCTGCAATCGCCCGCCATGCCGACCGCACGCGCGAAGGTTATTCCGCTGACCGAATTGGCGGATGCCGAGAGGAACGCAGTCGACTATACGCGTTCACTGGGAATAGCCGCTGACGGCCCGGCAGCCCTGAAAGCGCTTCGCTCCCTGCCGGCGCGCAAGCTGCTGGAGGGAGCATCGGGCTCGGAGGAAATCGTGGCGCTGGCGGCCGGCCGACTGGTCGACGGATTCCCCGGTGCGATCCGCGATGGCGAGCTTATCGTCGAAGCACCGGAGGCCGCCTTGGCCGCCGGGCGCCAGGCGATGGTGCCGGTGCTGATCGGCGCCAACGATCGCGACCTCGGCATCGGGATCGCCAACGGCAAGGACGAACTGTTTGCGATGTTCGGGGCCAATGCCACGGAGGCCCGCAGGCTCTACGATCCCCTCGGCGACCAGACGCTCGACGAACTGAAGCAACAAGTGTTTGCCGACAAGATATTTGTCGAGCCGGCACGCCATCTTGCCGACGAGATGGCGCGCGCGGGCGAACCAGCCTGGCTCTATCGCTTCGCCTACGTAGCAGGGACGCAGCGGGCCACCAACATGGGCGCGCTGCACGCCATGGAGCTTCCGTTCACGATGAACATCCCGTCCGCGCTGGTCGGCAACCAGGCGACGCCCACGGACAAGGCGATGGCCGCTCTTGCCAGCGGCTACTGGGTGCAGTTTGGAAAGACCGGCGACCCCAACGGCGGCGGCCGGCCGGTCTGGCCACCCCACGATCCGGCGATCGACCGCATCCTCCACTTCACCAATTCAGGCATCATCGTCGGCACCGACCCGCTGAAGCCGCGGCTCGATCTGTGGCAGAAGGTATGGAGCCCGGATTAACCGCCGGCACTCAGGCGCTGGACCATCTCATCGGCAAAAACACCGAAATCGCGGGGCGAAGCAGCAATGTGACTTAAATCACATTCACCGCTTTGAACCCATCCTATCCTCGGACCATCAAACGCGATGCAGATGTTTTTGCAGGCGTAACAGCGAGGATAGGACGATGACCAGCACCCACAGACTTTCCGTAATCAAGGCAATTGCGCTCGGCGCCACGCTGTCGATGACGGCGGGACTGGCGCTGGCCGGCGACAATAAGGTCTCGGCAGATCAAATCCTGAATGCGTTGCAGCCGAAGAAGCCGCTGACGCGCGGCCTCTCGATGGGTCCCCAGGCCGACCCGGCGGCGACCGCCAAGGAAGTCCATTTCGTCGATACGCTGCGCAACCGCAAGACCCGGTCGCTGTCGCTCGGCGAGCGCGAGGAGATCGCGGAGCTCGCATCGACCAAGCCGAAAATCGATCTCGAGATTCAGTTCGATTACAATTCGGCCGACATCAGCAGGAACTCGATGCCGGCGGTGCAGGAGCTGGGCAAGGCGCTCTCGAACCCCAACCTCAAGGGCTCGACCTTCGTGGTTGCCGGCCACACCGATGCGATCGGCGGTGAAGACTACAACCAGGGTCTTTCCGAGCGCCGCGCCGATACAATCAAGCGCTACCTCACCGAGAAATACGGCATCAACGGCAACGATCTCGTCACCGTCGGCTACGGCGAAACCAAGCCGAAGGATGCGAACGCGCCGATGGACCCGGTCAACCGCCGCGTCCAGGTCGTCAACATGACCAGCAAGACCGCGTCGAAATAACCTCGCAACTCGTCCGCCTGCCGTCGTGGCGGCAGGCGGATTTTACGAAGTGCATGCTCGCGCCAGCCGATGGTCAGGCGGACGGCCGACCTATCGAAGCCTGGCTTTCAGATATTTTGAACAAGGGGATTTCCAGATGAAGAAGATCGTCATAGCTGCCGCGCTGCTCATGACCAGCGCCTCCGCCCACGCCGGCACCTATAGCTATGAAGGCGTCACCGTTCGCATCCAGGACGGCTGCCGATCGTCGTCATGCGTGTCGGTGAATGCGCCGGGCTACGGCTCTTACAACGGCGGACGTGCGGCGAAGGTCCGCAAGGCGCACAAGAAGGACACGGCGCGCGTCGCCTCCGCGAAGAAGGAAGACGCCGCCACGACCGCGGAAGCATCGCCGGCGAAGGCTCCGGAGGCTGCTTCGACGAATACCGCGCCGGCGAAGTGATTATGCCCCGTCGTCATTCCGGGGCGCGAGTGAACGAGCGAACCCGGAATGACGCCCCCAATACAGGAATGACCAGCATGAAAGCACGTTTCATGGGCCTCGCCGTCACGGCGTTGCTTGTTTTCGTCCAGGCTCGCTCCAGCCACGCGGAAGATGCGGCCGCGCCCGCTCCTGCGGCACCAGCCGCTGCCCAAACCGAGACACCGCCGCCGAGCGTTGCGCGTCCGTCGATCGTTCCGAAAGCGGCGGAGCCGGCATCGCCGCCGGCCGCCGACAAAACCGCGGGCGCGGATACAACGCGAGTTTCGGAGGAGCGTCCGCGCCCTCGGCGCTATTCCCATCGCCACCACCGGCGCTATGGCTAGTATCGCGCAATCCGGCCTTCCCTGCGCAGTAGCCTTACGGCTTACTTCGAGCTCCCCGGTGACCGGGCTTTGTTGCCACCGTCGCCGCGCAAATGAATTTCCGCAACTTGACACCAGCATCGGGGTGCCAGGACCATACGACTTCACCGTACGCTTTGGCGCCGTTCGTCCGCGCAACTCGCGCGCCAACGCCAACGCGTCCACCGCATCCCGCACCCAACGTCCTTGACGATCGCGAAACGCCCCTCTGTGTGGGACGGGATAATTCGCTCTATTCCTGTTTCTACCAAACGATAAAGCGGAATATTTTTCGCACGGGGGATGGACAGACTTTTGGTGATTTGCCCGTCGAGGCTGGGCAAGAATTCGCCGCCTTATCGAAAGCGAAGATATTTTTTCTCTCCATGGGTTTTTAGCTCGTTCGTCGAAGGATGGTTTGTACCAAACTCCCGATGACCGAAAAGAATATTCCGACGCTTTGAAGCGCCGAGGAATTCTTGCCCAGCCTCGTCAGGCAGCTTTTTTATGTCACGCGTCAAAACAAGAGTTCTAGAACGTCGAGCCGGAGACGCAAATCGCCTTCAACGACGTCCACTCTTGCGGGCTCAGCAATGGCGGCCCGCGCGCTGGCCGATCGGCGTCGCGCATGCGCTGCAAGCGATCCTCGGTCAGCGGATGGCTCGACAGGATCGACAGGGTATTGTCGACCTGTTTGCCGGTGACACGGAACATCAATTCACCCATCGCCTTCGGTGACCGGCCCAGCCTGTGCATGACGTCGATGGAGAACGTATCGGCATTCTGCTCGGCCTCGCGGGAATAGGATGCAGACACCAGCGAACGCGAGGCAAAGATCAAGGCACCGGAGCCGGTGATGTCGCCGAACAACAAGCCGATCAAGAACGACGTGCCGCCGTTGTAGATCAGGTTGCGTATGCCATCGCGGTGATCCAGGTGACCAAGTTCATGCGCGAGGGTGCCGGCGACCTCGTCGGGGTTTTCCGCCCTGGCCAGGAGGCCGCTGAGCACATAGACCTTGCCGCCAGGCAGCGCGAACGCATTGGGAATCGGCGACGCCAACACGGCGATCTGGATCGGTCTGTCCATCCCCGCCGACGCGCGAAGCGCGCTCGCGAGCTTGACCAAGGCGAGCTTTCCCGCCGTACGATCGCAAGCCTTGCCGCCGAACAGCGCCTTGACCTGGCCATCGGCGACTTCACCCAGACGGCGTTCGAGTGCCTGGGGCACCAGCGGCGCCAGCCGGTCCGCCGCGAGCGGGACGCCGAAAAGAACGACGGCGACGATTGAAACCACCGCCGCGAGCGACCAGCCGACGATCGCGACGACGCCGCCCCGGCCGGGCGCATTCTCATCCAGCCGCGCGCAGCGCGAGACGAGTTCGGCAGCGACCGCGGCATCGCGTATCTCGAGGCGAGCGAGCGCGGGCGCGCTCACGCAGGTCAGACGCAATGTGCCGGGCGGACTGTCGGCGCGGCGGATATCAGCATAGGGCCAGGTGACCTGCGCTTCCGCAGCCTCGTCGATCTCGAGCCGGTCGGCGAATCCCAGCGCGACCGTGCGGCGGCGGCTGGACATCCCATCGTAGTAAATGGCAGACGCCGGCGTTCCCGACGGCACCGGATCATGTCCGAAGTCACTGTCCATTATCCGCTATCCGGTGCAACAACTAGAACCCGACGACATCAAGCCCATCGGCAAGGCCCTCCCCGATCGCGCCGGCCAGATCTCCTGTCGCGAGAACATTTCCTGCGGCGTCAAGGTCGTGGACGACCGTCGATGCGGCCGCGCGCACCCACAAATCGCGCTGCAGATAGACCCGCAGCACGACATTCATTCCAAGTATGAACGCCAGATAACCTGCCGCAGCCGCCACGATCATGGGAATGCTCCCACGCCAATCGGTGGCGATGAACAACTTTGCTATCGGCGTCTGATCCATCTTCGCGACCAATGCGGCGCAGCCGAACACGTATGCCCCGAAGATCACCGAAATCAGCAGCGACCAGCCGATTACCTTCCAGTAGAGGCCGACAAGCGCTCCCCGTAACATAGTGGATTCGAGCCGCACGCGACCGAAGCGGATTCCGGAAAGCCACCACCGCCACTCCACAGCCTTGAACAAACCGTAGATAAACGGCCCGAGCACAAGCAGGACCAATGGCGCGAACGGAATGAACTTGGTCAGCAGCAGCGCACCGAGCGAAACGATTGCCAGAAGCCATAGCCACCAACCCTGCTTGAAGAAATCCCATCCACGCCCTTCAAAGCTGCCCTGCAGATCACCGTAGTAGCAGTGCCGCATCTTGTAACGTTCGAGCGCGGCTTCGCGCCATGGCAATATGAGGCCGACGGTGAGTATCATGAGCAGCGCCCAAAGCGCCGCCAGCGCCGCATAGATCAGGCCCGAGCCGTTCATCCAGAACCGGACCCCGCGCCAAACCGTGCGGGTCAGGCGATAGCGCCGCGCGCGGTAGATCGCGAATTGCCCGAACAGATAGAAGAACGCAAGCAGCGGAAGGCTGGCGAGGGCCTTCAGGCGCTCCGCTTCAAGGCTGACAATGAAATAGGCCAGATAGACCGGCACGACGATCGCCAGCGCGAACAGAAACCCGATCAGCAATTCCTTGCCCCGACCGGTATATTCCGCGGCATCGCCGTCGATCTGGGTATTGGACCACAAATGGCGGCGAATGTCGGTCGCGAGCCAGAACCGATAGAAACCGACGGTAACGAGCTCAAGCGCCGCGCCGCGCGTCACCAGACGAAAAAATTCCCGCCGGTTGCCGGAAAAAACCACCGGTAGCGGGGCTGAAGGCGGCAGAGGGGGTGGAGACGGCGGACCCAGTGGCCCCCAATTCATCTGGTTCACGGACCGGCCCCTGCAAGCAATCAACTGACGACAAAACCATAGATAGAAAACGATTCGGTGCAAGGACAGTCGTAGCGCAGCACCGTCAGCCCGAACTAAGCCGATTTCTCGAACAGCTCGCGGCCGATCAGCATGCGGCGGATTTCGCTGGTGCCGGCGCCGATCTCGTAGAGTTTGGCGTCGCGCAACAGCCGTCCGGTCGGATAATCATTGATGTAGCCGTTGCCGCCGAGCAACTGGATCGCATCCAGTGCGCATTGCGTGGCTTTCTCGGAGGCATAGAGAATGGCGCCGGCGGCGTCTTCGCGGGTGGTCTCGCCGCGGTCGCAGGCCTTTGCGACGGCATACACATAGGCGCGGGACGCGTTCATCGTGGTGTACATGTCGGCGATCTTGCCTTGCACCAGTTGAAACGTGCCGATCGGCTGGCCGAACTGCTTGCGTTCGTGGATGTAGGGCAGCACCACGTCCATGCAGGCCTGCATGATGCCGAGCGGCCCGGCGGCCAGCACCGCACGCTCATAGTCGAGGCCGGACATCAGCACGTTGACGCCGCGGCCGACTTCGTTCAGCACGTTCTCTTCCGGCACTTCGCAATTGTCGAACACCAGTTCGCAGGTGTCGGAACCGCGCATGCCGAGCTTGTCGAGCTTCTGCGCGGTGGAAAATCCCTTCATGCCCTTTTCGATGATGAAGGCGGTGATGCCGCGCGAGCCTGCGGCGGCATCGGTCTTGGCATAGACCACCAGCGTATCGGCGACCGGGCCGTTGGTGATCCACATCTTGCTGCCGTTGATGACGAAGCGATCACCCTTCTTCTCGGCCCGGGTTGCCATCGAGACCACATCGGAGCCTGCGTTGGGCTCCGACATCGCCAGCGACCCGACATGCTCGCCCGAAATCAGCTTCGGCAGATATTTCCGCTTCTGTGCCTCACTGCCGTTGCGGCGGATCTGGTTGACGCAGAGGTTCGAATGCGCGCCATAGGACAGGCCGACCGCAGCCGACGCGCGGGACATCTCCTCGACCGCGATGCAGTGCTCGAGGTAACCGAGCCCCGTTCCGCCATATTCCTCCTCGACGGTAATGCCGTGCAGGCCGAGCGCACCGATTTTCGGCCAGAGATCCCTCGGGAATTGATTGCTCCTGTCGATTTCGGCGGCGCGCGGCGCGATCTCGTTGGTGGAGAAATCATGCACGGTTTCGCGTATCGCATCCGCGGTTTCGCCAAGATCGAAATTGAGCATCCGGTACATGTTCGGAATCATGGTCGGGCGGCCTCCAGGCAGATCGTGCGGCTTGTTTCGCCCACAGCCTTATTCGTTGGAAACAAGCTTGTCACGGGCGGAAACGGCTGAGAAGGGCATTTGGCCGGCATTACCGGCGGTGCGAGATGCATCAAACTGTCCCTTGCTCTTGTGCCCACAACGGGTTGTAATTCGATCAAAATACCGCCTTCGGGATCAACCACGGAGGCGACCATCAGGAGACGCCCATGCACGGAACCATCGATCTCGCCGGGGATTCGCGTCTGAACGCGGCTCGGGACAAGGCCTATTCCATCCCGCTCGCGGATATCGACGTCAGCCATCCCGAATTGTTCAGGACCGATTCCTTCTGGCCGTATTTCGACCGGCTGCGCCGCGAAGCCCCGGTGCATTACTGCAGGGACAGCCTGTTCGGGCCGTACTGGTCGGTGACGCGATACAACGACATCATGGACATCGAGACCAACCACTCGGTGTTCTCGTCGGCGGCTTCGCTTGGCGGCATCACCATCCGCGACGTCGCGCCCGACCTGCGCCGCGAAAGCTTCATCGCCATGGACCAGCCGCGCCATAGCGCGCAGCGCAAGACCGTCGCGCCGATGTTCACGCCGACGCATCTCGACCAGCTCGCGATCAACATCCGCAAGCGCTCCGCCGAATGCCTCGACAACCTGCCAAGGAACGAAGTGTTCGACTGGGTCGACCGGGTCTTGATCGAACTGACCACGCAGATGCTGGCCGTGCTGTTCGACTTCCCCTGGGAAGACCGCCGCAAGCTGACGCGCTGGTCCGATGTCGCGACAACGCTGCCCGGCCCGGACGGCGTGGTCGCAACGGAAAACGAACGCCAGGCCGAACTTCTGGAATGCGCGACCTATTTCGGCAAGCTCTGGAAGGAGCGCATCGACCAGCCGCCGAAGAGCGACCTGTTATCGATGATGGCGCACAGCGAAGCCACCCGCGACATGGATCCGAAGAATTTCCTTGGCAACCTGATCCTGCTGATCGTCGGCGGCAACGATACCACCCGCAATACATTGTCGGGCAGCATCTATGCGCTGAACAAGAATCCGGATCAGTACAGGAAACTGCGGCAAAATCCGGCACTGATCGACAGTTTCGTGCCGGAAGTGATCCGCTGGCAGACGCCATTGGCTCATATGCGCAGGACTGCGCTTGCGGACATCGAGTTCCGCGGCAAACAGTTCAGGAAGGGTGACAAGGTCGTGATGTGGTATGTCTCGGGCAACCGCGACGAAGACGTGATCAATCGTCCCTACGACTTCATCATTGATCGCGAACGGCCGCGTACCCATCTCTCCTTCGGCTTCGGTATTCATCGTTGTGTCGGGATCAGGCTGGCCGAGCTGCAATTGAAGATCATCTGGGAAGAGATCCTGAAACGCTTCGACAATATTGAAGTGGTCGACGAGCCCAGGCGGGTGTATTCGAGCTTTGTCAAAGGCTACGAAACCTTGCCCGTGCGCATCGCCGGCTGACCGCATCTGCCATCATTTGGGATCGAACAGCGATGAACATCCAGACACCGGTAACGGCCAACAAGGCCGAGCTTTTGCGCCTCGCGCGCGAAGAGGCCTATTCAACTCCGTTGAAGGATTTTCATCCCGGTGCGCCACGGCTGTTCCAGAACGATACGCTATGGCCCTGGTTCGAGCGGCTGCGCAAGGAAGAGCCAGTGCATTACTGCACCAACTCGCCGATCGAGCCCTATTGGTCGGTCACCAAATATAACGACATCATGCAGGTCGATACCAATCACGGCATCTTCTCGTCCGACGTCAGCCTGGGGGGCATCTCGATCCGCGACGTGCCGCCGGGCTATGACTACCCGAGCTTCATCGCGATGGACCAGCCGCGGCATTCCGCCCAGCGCAAGACCGTGTCGCCGATGTTCACCCCGACCCATCTGGACGAGCTCGCGGTCCTGATCCGCGAACGCGCCGGCAAGGTGCTCGACGGCCTGCCCCGCAACGAGACCTTCAATTTCGTCGACCGGGTGTCGATCGAGCTGACCACGCAGATGCTGGCGACGCTGTTCGACTTCCCCTGGGAAGAGCGCCGCAAGCTGACGCGATGGTCCGACGTCTCGACCGCGCTGCCGAAGAGCGGCGTCGTGGAATCGGCCGAGCAGCGCCGGGCCGAGATGGACGAGTGCGCGGCCTATTTCGGAAAACTCTGGAACGAACGCGTCAATGCCCCGCCGCGTAACGACCTGTTGTCGATGATGGCGCACAACGACGCCACCCGGCACATGGACCCCGACAATCTGATGGGCAACATCATCCTCCTGATCGTCGGCGGCAACGACACCACCCGCAACACCATGAGCGGCTCGGTGCTGGCCCTGAATGAAAATCCCGACCAGTATCAGAAGCTGCGCGACAACCCGGATCTGATCGACAGCATGGTGCCGGAGGTCATTCGCTGGCAAACGCCGCTGGCGCATATGCGGCGCACCGCGCTGGTCGATACCGAACTCGGCGGCAAAACCATCAGGAAGGGCGATCGCGTGGTGATGTGGTACGTCTCGGGCAACCGCGACGAAGAGGGCATCGAAAACCCGAACGAGTTCATCATCGACCGTGCCCGGCCGCGCACGCATCTGTCGTTCGGCTTCGGCATCCACCGCTGCGTCGGCATGCGGCTGGCCGAATTGCAACTGAAGATCGTGTGGCAGGAAATGCTCAAGCGCTTCGACCGGATCGAGGTGGTCGGCGAGCCTAAGCGGGTTTATTCCAGCTTCGTGCGCGGCATCGAGTCGCTGCCGGTCCGCATTCCGGCCTGAGACCGCCGGCATGCTTGGGCTCTGCCCGGCCGCCATGCCGGGATCGCGAGGGCAAAGGTGCATCCATGCCTTTGCCAGGGCGATCGGGGTTGCCACCGTCGACGGCTTCGGTAAAGACAGTGGTTCCGAAACCCTGTGCGCATTCCGCACCGCAACGATGGCGCCCTCGATCCGCCAGCCGAGTTCCGATGACCGCAACAGAACAACAAGACGAATATGCCGATATCCGGGACGCCGTCGCCAAACTCTGCGCCCAGTTTCCCGGGGAATACTGGCGCAAGCTCGACCGTGAAATGGCCTATCCCAAGGCTTTCGTCGATGCGCTGACGGAGGCCGGCTATCTCTCGGTGCTGATCCCCGAGGAATATGGCGGCGCCGGGCTGAAGCTGTCCGCCGCGGCCGCAATCCTGGAAGAGATCCAGCGCGCCGGATGCAATGGCGGCGGCTGCCACGCCCAGATGTACACCATGGGCACGCTGCTGCGGCACGGCAGCGACGAGCAGAAGGCGAAATGGCTGCCGAAGATCGCCAGCGGCGAATTGCGGCTGCAGGCCTTCGGCGTCACCGAGCCGACCAGCGGCACCGATACCTCGTCGCTGAAGACCTTTGCCAAGCGCGAGGGCAATGACAGTTACATTGTCAACGGCCAGAAGATCTGGACCAGCCGCGCCGAATATTCCGACCTGATGATCCTGTTGGCGCGCACCACGCCGAAGGAGCAGGCCAAAAAGCGCACCGACGGCCTGTCGGTGTTCATCGTCGACATGCGCGAGGCAAAAGGCAAAGGCTTGGAAATTCGCCCGATCCGCACCATGATGAACCACTCGACGACGGAGGTGTTCTTCACCGACATGCGGGTACCGGCCGAGAACCTGATCGGCGAGGAAGGCAAGGGCTTTCGCTACATCCTCTCGGGCATGAACGCCGAGCGCATCCTGATCGCATCCGAATGCGTCGGCGACGCCAAATGGTTCATCGCCAAGGCTTCCGCCTATGCCAAGGAACGCGCCGTGTTCGGCCGGCCGATCGGCCAAAATCAAGGCATCCAGTTTCCGATCGCCAAGTCATACGCGATGATGCGTGCCGCCGAACTGATGGTGAAGGAAGCCACCCGCAAATACGAAGCCGGGCTCGATTGCGGCGCCGAGGCCAACATGGCCAAGATGTTGGCGGCGGACGCCTCCTGGGAAGCGGCCAACGCCTGCGTGCAGACCCATGGCGGTTTCGGCTTTGCGGAAGAATACGACGTCGAACGCAAATTCCGCGAGACGCGGCTCTATCAGGTGGCGCCGATCTCGACCAATCTCATCCTTTCATTCCTCGCCGAGCATGTGCTCGGCATGCCCCGCTCCTACTGAGAATGCCGATGTTGCCGCTTGAGGGACTGACCGTCATCGCCGTCGAACAGGCGGTCGCCGCACCGTTCTGCAGTTCCCGGCTGGCGGATGCCGGCGCGCATGTCATCAAGGTGGAGCGGCCGGAGGGCGATTTCGCCCGCGGCTACGATGCCGCCGCCAAGGGACAGAGCAGCTACTTTGTGTGGCTCAACCGCGGCAAGGATTCCGTGGTGATCGATCTCGCCACCAAAGAGGGCCGCCAAAGCCTCGAGGAACTGATCGCCGGTGCCGACGTGCTGCTGCAAAACCTCAAGCCCGGCTCGATGGACAAGCTCGGTTTCGCGCTGGAGCGCCTGAAGAAGGATTATCCAAAGCTGATCTGCTGCACGATCTCCGGCTATGGCGACGACGGCCCCTACGCGCACCGCAAGGCCTATGATTTGCTGATCCAGGCCGAGAGCGGGCTGGCCTCGATTACCGGCGGGCCGGAAAGTGCGGCGCGGGTCGGCATGTCGATCGTCGACGTCGCCACCGGCGCCACCGCGCATGCCGCGATCCTGGAAGCGCTGATCGGGCGGTCGCGCAGCGGCAAGGGCGCGGACATCAGGATCTCGATGTTCGACGTGATGGCGGACTGGCTGACGGTGCCGCTGCTCAATGCCGAAGCCGGCAATCCGCCGCAGCGCATGGGCCTCGCCCATCCCTCGATCGCGCCTTACGGCGTGTTCCGCTCCAAGGACGGCAGGGACATCCTGATTTCGATCCAGAGCGAGCGCGAGTGGAAGAAACTATGCGCCGACGTGCTGGGCCAACCGGACCTGCCCAGGGATCCCAGGTTTTCCAACATGGTCGAGCGCGTGCGCAACCGCCAACTCACCGACAAGACCGTCGGCGACAGTTTTGCGGTCATGACCCGCGACGAGCTGCTGCAACGTTTGTCCGACGCCGACATTGCCTTTGCCGAGGTCAACACCATGGCCGATCTCGCTCATCATCCGCATCTGCGCCGCATCGAGGTGGATACCCCGAACGGGCCGGTGACCTATCCCGCGCCCGCGGCGATCGTCATCGATCAGCCGCGGCACTATGGTCGCGTGCCAGGCATCGGCGACCACAGCGAGACAGCCAAAGCTCCTCAAGTCCGGGCCAAATCGTCATGACGGAACAGCTCGATCTCGATCATTTGCGGCAATGGATCGGCCGCACCAGCGAGGCCTCCGATACCGTCACGGCGCAACTGGTGAAGGGATTGCGCGCCACGCTGTTCCAGGAAATCGGCGAGCCGAAGGTCGGCGACGCTGCGCCGTGGACCGTGCATTGGTGCCTGGCGCAGCCGGTGTTTCCGATGTCGCAGCTCGGCCCCGACGGCCACCCCACCCGCGGCGGCTTCCTGCCGCCGGTGCCGCTGCCGCGCCGGATGTGGGCCGGCGGCGAGCTCAAGTTCTTCGAACCGCTGCGTGTCGGCGACGAGGCGAAACGGACCTCGCGGATCTCAGACGTGACGATGAAGACCGGCAGCACCGGCGTATTGTGTTTCGTCTCCGTCGAGCATGTGGTGACGACACCGCGCGGCACGGCGCTGCGCGAGCGGCAGGATATCGTCTATCGGGAGATGTCGGCCACGCAATCGGTTGCGCCCGCCAAGCCGGCCGCACCGCCGCCTGCCGCAAAACACCGCGAAAGCCACGTGTCCGATCCGGTGCTGCTGTTTCGTTACTCGGCGCTGACCTTCAACGGCCACCGCATCCATTATGATCGCGACTACGTCACCAAGGTGGAAGGCTATCCCGGCCTGATCTTCCATGGCCCGCTGCAGGCGGCCTTCATCGTGGAATTGGCCGCCAAGCTTCATGGCGACACGGCGCCGAAGAAATTCAGCTATCGCGGCGTGCAGCCGCTGTTCGAAGGCAGCGAGTTTTCCATCAACGCCAATGACACCGCCGCCGGTATGGAGCTGTGGACCGCGAATGCGCAGGGCCAGCCGACCATGAAGGGCACGGCGACGTGGTGAGATTCACCGATCTCGCGTCAACGGAGGTCGGCTCCCTCTCCCATGGGGAGAGGGCTGGGGTGAGGGGGTACGGTCCCTCGATAGGCCCCATCCCCTCACCCGGCGCTGCGCGCCGACCTCTCCCCATGGGAGAGGTGAAACCGAACCCGTAGCACGGTCTTGCCGCACAACTGACCGGAGGATCGTTCGTTGCCGCGTGAAAAACCGAAAGCAAGCGTCAAGTCGGTCACCCTCAAGCAGGCCACGCTTGACCTGTTGCGGGCGTTCGGCATCCGCAAAGTCTTCGGCAATCCCGGCTCGACGGAATTGCCGTTCCTGAGCGACTGGCCCGACGACATCGATTACGTGCTGGGCTTGCAGGAAGCCTCCGTCATCGGCATGGCCGACGGCTACGCCCAGGCCACCCGCAATGCCGGTTTTGTCAATCTGCATTCGGCGGCGGGTGTCGGCAATGCGCTCGGCAATATCTATACCGCGCATCGCAACCAGACGCCGCTGGTGATCACGGCGGGCCAGCAGGCGCGCAGCATCCTGCCGCTGCAGGCGTTTCTATATGCCGAGCGCGCGTCGGAATTTCCGCGGCCTTATGTCAAGTTCAGCGTCGAGCCGGCGCGGGCCGAAGACGTGCCGGCGGCGATCGCGCGCGCCTATTATGTGGCGATGCAGCCGCCCTGCGGGCCGACATTTGTGTCGGTGCCGATCGATGACTGGACCCACGTCACGCAACCGGTACAGGCCCGCAGCGTGAGCCGCGAGCTCGGTCCCGATCCGGACGCGATGAAGACTCTGGCCGCGGCGCTCTCCGCCAGCAAGCGCCCTGCCCTCGTCGTCGGCCCCGGCGTCGATCGCGCGCAGGCGGTCGAGCTGATGGTGAAGGTGGCGGAAAAGACAAAAGCCGCGGTCTGGGTCAGCCCGTTTTCGGCGCGCTGCAGTTTCCCGGAACGGCATCCGCAATTTTCGGGCTTCCTGCACGCCTCGCCCGGGCAGCTTTCGGAGGCGCTGCGCGACCATGACCTGGTGGTCGTGATCGGCGCGCCGGTGTTCACGTTCCATGTCGAGGGCCACGCCGCGATCTTCGATGGCGCGACCGACATCTTCCAGATCACCGACGATCCGACCGCCGCCGCGGTGACACCGCTCGGCGCCAGCATCGTCGCGACCATGAAGCCGGCGCTGGCGATGTTGCTCGAACTACTGCCGGAGACGCCGCGCGAGGTGCCGGCCGGCCGCGTGCTGCCGCCTGCGCCTGTGGCTGCCGATCCGATCCCCATCGAATACCTGCTGCACGCGCTCGCGACCGCGATGCCTGACGATGCGGCGCTGGTGGAAGAAGCGCCGTCCCATCGCCCGGCCATGCAGAAATTCATGCCGATGCGCGGACAGGACAGTTTTTACACCATGGCCAGCGGCGGCCTCGGTTACAGCCTGCCGGCCGCGGTCGGCATGGCGCTGGGACGCCCGGGCGTCCGCACGGTTTGCCTGATCGGCGATGGCTCGGCGATGTATTCGATCCAGGCGCTGTGGACCGCAGCCCAGCGCAAGCTGCCGTTGACGGTGGTGGTGATCAACAATGCCGGCTACGGCGCGATGCGCTCGTTCAGCCAGGTAATGCAGGTGCGCAACGTGCCCGGCCTCGATCTGCCCGGCATCGACTTCGTGAGGATCGCCGAGGGCATGGACTGCGACGCGGTACGGGTGAACAAATCAGCAGAGCTTGTGCCCGCGCTCAAGCGCAGCCTTGCGCATGACGGCGTCAGCCTGATCGAGGTGATGGTGGATTCGGCGGTGCCGCTGCTCTACGCGCGGAAAGACTGACCTCAGGAGGCCAGGAAACCGCCGTCCGCGGCCAGCACATGGCCCACCACATAGGATGATGCGCCGGAAAGCAGCCAGACCACGGCTTCGGCGACGTCCTCGGGCTTTCCCATCCGCCGCAGCGGCAGTCCTGCCGCGACAGCCGCCATATCGCCGACCCCCGAGCGCAGCATCATGTCCGTCACGACGCGGCCCGGCGCGATCGCATTGATCCTGACGCCGCGCGGTGCGGCTTCCATCGCCGCCGAACGCATCAGCGAAATCACCGCCGCCTTCGAGGCGGAATAGAGCGACAGGCCGGGGTTCGGATTCCGGATGCCGCTGACCGACGCGTTGATGACGATTTGGCCCTCGCCGCGCGCGAACATGACCGGCAACTGATGACGAAGGCCGAGGAAGACGGAGCGCACATTGGTGTCGAATACCTCGTCATACACGGCGCTCGGCTGCTGCTCGATCGGCGCGCGGCGCTCCTGAAAGCCGGCATTGTTGAACGCGACGTCCAGCCTGCCGTAGCGCTCGGTGACGGTTCGGACCAGGCGCTCGACATCCTCTTCCTTCGTGACGTCGGTACGGATCGCAAGCGCCTCTGTGCCCAGCGTCCGGCACTCGGCCGCGGCGGATTCGATCTCCGCCTCGCGCCTGCCCGCGATCACGACCGCCGTTGCGCCCTCCGCGGCCATCTTGAGTACGGCGGCGCGGCCAATGCCGCTTCCGCCGCCGGTCACCAGACAGATTTTTCCCTTCATCCGCGGCGAGGCCGAGTTCGGAGAACCGTCAGTCGCAGATGGCTCGCTCATAGCCCAACTCCTTGCCCCGTATATAGTTGTATGATACAACTATATTATCGGAGTCAAGCAATGCCTGCCGCAGACCTGCCCCTCATCGACGACATCCGAGCCGCTTCCCGGCAGATGGTTCGCGAGCTCGGCTTCATGGAACAGACGCTGGCCGCGACGGATTATCCGGCGTCGGCCGTTCATACGATCCTGGAGATCGGCGCCCGCGGTCCGATGACCGCGGTTCAGCTCGCAGAACTGCTGCATCTGGAGAAATCGAGCGTCAGCCGCATGGTGCGCAAGCTGGTCGAGCGTGGCGAACTGAAGGAGGCTTCCAACGCTGACGATGCCCGGATCAAGCCGCTATCGCTGACGCCGAAAGGACAGCGGACGCTGGCCGCCCTTCACGATTTCGGCCGCCGGCAGGTTTCCAGCGCCCTCGCGCGGCTGACCGAGGCTGAACGACATATCGTGCGCGAGGGGCTCGCGATTTACGCGAGAGCATTAACGGTCGGGCGCGACGAGTTAAGGCATCCGGCCGCCTTGGCTCACTTGCCGTAAGCTTCCCGCATCCTGGCCTGGATCTTCGCCATGCCTGCGATCCAGCGGTCGTAATTCTCGGTCTTCTTGCGCATATAGCCGAGCACTTGCGGGTGCGGCAGGATGACAAAGGTCTCCTGCTCCAAACCATTCAGCGCGTCTTGCGCAACCTGTTCCGGCGTCAGGTCGCCGTCGCCGGATTGCGGCCCCTTCGGGATCGAGCGCAGCATGTTGGTATCGACGCCCTGCGGGCACAGGATCGAAACCTTGATGCCGTCGGCCTGGTGCGAGATCGCCAGATTTTCCGCAAAACCGACCGCGGCATGCTTGGTGGTCGAATAGGCCGGACTTCCGACCTGCGACAACAGTCCCGCGGCGGAAATCGTATTGAGGAAATAGCCGCCGCCGCGCGCCTTCATGCGCGGTATCAGATGCCGCGCGGCATAGACATGCGCCATGACGTGGATCGCCCAGCTTCGCGCCCACGGCTCGTCGGACGTGCCGCCGGCATTCTCCGAGAGCGGATCGAAGCCGCCGCCGATCCCGGCATTGGAGCAGAACAGCGCGATCGGACCGAACTGCCGCTCGGTCTCCTCGATGACGTGCAGTATTTCCTTTTCCTGCCCGACATCGCATTTGAACGCCGCGCCGCCGATCGAAGCAGCGACGGCTTCCGCGCCCGCCAGATCGAGGTCGACGACGACCACCTTGGCTGCACCGGCGCGGTGAAAGGCTTCGCAGAGCGCCCGCCCGATGCCATTGGCGCCGCCGGTGACAACCACGACCTTACCTGCCACCTGCATCGCGACGCTCCGGTTTTTTTGAAAATCTCAGGTCAGTACGACGTCGAGCACGGCGGTATAATGGCAGGCCGCGCCGAGCAGCACGAAGCAATGCCAGATCACGTTCTGAAACCGCAGCCGCTGCCAGGCATGGAAGATCACGCCGAGAGTATACAGCGCGCCACCGGCGACCACGAACCACAACGCCATGGCCGGCAGTACCTTCACCACGGCGTCATAGAGCATGAAGCCGCTCCAGCCCATCGCCAGATAGAGCCCGACCGAGAGCCGGTCGAAACGGCCCGGCAGCACCAGCTTGAGCACGATGCCGATGATCGCCACGCACCATACGCCGATCAGGAGCGCGATCGCGAAGATGCTGTCCTTCACCTGTATGATAAACGGCGTATAGGTCGCCGCGATCAGCACATAGATCGCCGAGTGATCGAAGCGGCGAAGCACCCATTTGGCCCGCGACACCGGCCATAGATTATAGGTGGCCGACAGCACCAGCATGGCCAGCAACCCCGCGCCATAGATCGACACCACGACGACTTCGAAGGCGGTGGCATAGACGGCGGTGAGCACGATCAGCGCAGTGGCCGCGATCAGGCCGAAGCTCACGCCGACAGCATGCACGATGCCGTCGGCGATCATCTCGGCGCGATCGTAATTCCAATGGATGGCGCCAGCGGCCGCATGGATCGACGTCGAGGCAAATTGTTTCAGGGCGAAAATCGTCATGGCGCCTCAATGGAGCTGGTCAGGAGCGATAAAACATAGGTCTCGCAAGGTCAACGAACCGTTCAAAACCTCTCGCCTGTAATCGCGTCCTAAGTATGAAACTTGTGTTTTGGCCCATCAATCGCCACCTTCCGGACAGCTGTTCATCAAATTGCGTCCCGTTAACCGAGTTCTTGCCGTCCGCATGGCCCCCAGTTTTTCCGAAATCGTCGAGGAAGCGCGCCTGTCGGCGCGGGCCCTGCTGGACTATGGCGACCACTTCTTCCATCCCACCGTCCGGCTCGGCGTCACCGGACTGTCACGCGCCGGCAAGACGGTGTTCATCACCGCACTGATTCACGGTCTCACCCGCGGCGGCCGGTTTCCGGTATTCGAGCCTTTCGCGACCGGACGGATCGCGCGCGCCCGGCTCGAGCCGCAGCCCGACGACGCGGTGCCGCGTTTCGATTATGAGAACCATGTCCGCACCCTGATCGAGGAACGGCGCTGGCCGAACTCGACGGTCGATATCAGCGAACTCCGGCTTGTCATCGACTATCAGCGGCAGAATGGCGCCGACCGCAGCCTGACGCTCGATATCGTCGACTATCCCGGTGAATGGCTGCTCGACCTGCCGCTGCTCAACAAGAGTTACGAGCAATGGTCGGCCGAGAGCCTGGCGTTGTCGCGGGAGCCCCTCCGCGCGCAGCTTGCGAAGCCATGGCACGCACAACTCGCGACGCTGAATGCCGAGAGCCGCGAAGACGAACAGGCCGCACTGGCTTCGGCACGGCTGTTCACGGATTATTTGCGCGCCTGCCGCGACGAACGGTTTGCGATGAGCCTGTTGCCGCCGGGCCGCTTCCTGATGCCGGGCAATCTGGCGAATTCGCCGGCACTGACGTTCGCGCCGCTCGACGTGCCCGCCGACGGCACGGCGCCGGATGGTTCGCTGTGGGCGATGATGGTCCGGCGTTACGAGGCCTATAAGGATATCGTGGTGCGTCCGTTCTTTCGCGACCATTTCTCGCGGCTCGATCGCCAGATTGTGCTGGTCGATGCGCTGGCGGCATTCAATGCTGGACCGGAGGCGCTCATTGACCTCGAGGCCGCGCTGGCGGGTATTCTCGATTGCTTCCGGATCGGGCGCAGCACCTTCTTCAGCAGCCTGTTCCGGCCGCGGATCGACCGGATTCTTTTCGCCGCCACCAAGGCCGATCATCTGCACCACTCCAGCCACGACCGGCTTGAGGCCATCCTGCGGCGAACCGTGGCCAAGGCCGCGGAGCGCGCCGAATACGCCGGTGCCGGGATCGACGTCGTTGCGCTGGCGGCCGTCCGCGCCACCCGCGAGGCCCAGGTGCAGCGCGGCCGCGACAAGCTGCCCTCGATCCTCGGGACCCCCGCGCCCGGCGAGACCGCCAACGGCGAGACCTTCGACGGCAACACCGAAGTCGCGACCTTTCCGGGCGATCTGCCCAGCGATCCCGAGGAACTCTTCAAGGGCGAAAGCGCGTTCCGCGGGCTATCCAGCGCCACACCCGAAAAGTCCGACTTTCGCTTCCTGCGGTTCCGCCCGCCCCTGCTCGAGCGCGACGGTACCGGGGAGCCTACATTGCCTCACATCCGCCTTGACCGAGCCCTCCAGTTCCTGATCGGAGACAGACTGCAATGAGCGAGCGACCCCATCATCGGCGGCCCGCGACCTTCAAGCTCGATGATCCCGGTGTCATCGTCATGGACCCGGATGATTCAAGCCGCCCCTCGCGCGGCACGGTCCACATCACGCCGGAAGCCGATCCCGCTTTGCTGCCGGTCCCGGTGGAAGCACCAATCCTCGACGCGCGGCGCGGCTTTCGCTGGGGCACGATGTTCTGGGCTGCGGTCGGCGGTCTGGTGCTGCTCGGCCTCGGGCTCGGCATCACGCATCTGATCGAGGATCTGTTCGCGCGCAGCGAAAGCCTCGGCTATCTCGGACTGGCGTTTGCCTTTGCCGCCGCGCTGGCGCTGATCGTCGTCGTCGCGCGCGAAGCGTTCGGGCTGGCGCGGCTGGCGGCGATCGAAAAACTGCATCTGCGCGCCGCCGAGGTGCTGCTCAGCGACGATCGCGCCGCGAGCCGGACGATCGTCGATGACCTGCTCAAGCTGGCGCATCAGAACCCGCAACTGGCCCGCGCCCGCGCCGCGCTGCAGGGCCATGCCGACGACATCATCGACGGCGCCGATATGATCCGGCTGGCCGAACGCGAGCTGATGACGCCGCTCGATCAGGAAGCGCGCCGGCTGGTATCGTCGGCCGCGCAGCGCGTCTCGATCGTCACCGCAGTCAGCCCGCGCGCCCTGATCGATGTACTGTTCGTGTTCGTGGCCTCGCTGCGACTGATCCGGCAGCTGGCACGGCTTTATGGCGGACGCCCGGGCGCGCTCGGCATGATCCGGCTGATGCGCCACGTCATCGCCCATCTTGCCATTACCGGCGGCATGGCGGCGAGCGACAGCCTGGTCCAGCAAATGCTCGGCCACGGCATCGCCGCAAAACTCTCGCAGCGGCTCGGCGAAGGTGTTTTGAACGGGCTGCTCACCGCGCGGCTTGGCCTTGCGGCGATCGAGGTGACGCGCCCGCTGCCGTTCACGGCGCTGCCGCGGCCTGCGCTGGCTGATCTGGCAAAGGACCTGCTGAGGAAACGCGACGAGGAGTGACGGTTTATGGCGCCCGCCACGCACTCGGTGCCACCTCTCCCCTTGTGGGAGAGGTCGGATCGCATCGACAGATGCGATCCGGGTGAGGGGTTACGGACTATCGATGGACCGGAACCCCTCACCCCAACCCTCTCCCACAAGGGAGAGGGGGCTCACCTTCACTGCCGAGACATCGAGTCTGTCGATGTCGTGTTGACTCTACCTCGGCCCCACAATCTTCGTGTGCAGCGACATCAATCCCTCGAACGAGATCACCATGTCGTCGCCGGGCACAAGATAAAGTTCAGCGGCATTGGGCTGGCCGACCGCGACGCCGCTTGGCGCGCCCATGGCGATCAGGTCGCCCGGCTCGAACACGACATAGCGCGAGAAATGCTCCAGCACGTCGGCGATCTTGTAGAGATAATCGCCGGTATTGGCGCGTAGCCGCTGCTTGCCGTTGACGTCGCAGGTGACCCAGAGATTGTCGGTATCAGCGACTTCATCCATGGTCAGGATGAAGGGGCCGACCGGCGCAAAGCCCGGCATGTTCTTCGCGGTCCAGAACCGGCTACCGGATGCGACCTCGCGCTTCTGGATTTCCCGCGCGCTCACGTCGTTCATCAGCGTGAAGCCCGAAATGTAATCCATCGCCTCGGCCTTCTTGACGCCATGGGCGCGCTTGCCCACGACGTAACAAAGCTCCGGCTCGTAATCGAGCGTGGTGATGTCGGCAGGCTTTTCGATCTCGTCGCCGTCGCCCGACATGGTCGAGATCAGCTTGATGAAGCCGGTCGGCTCGTTCGGGACTTCGGTGAGCATCTTGTTGGCGAGCAGTTCCTCGCGATGCTTCTTGTTGTTCTTGCCGACGCAGAAGAATTTCGAGGGATCCTGAATCGGCGGCAAGAACTTCAGCCCGGCGAGCGGACGGGTCAGCTTGGCATTCGCCGCAGCGGCGACCAGTTCTCCGAGAGCGCCCAGCGTATGCGCGCCGCTGGTCAGCGCTGCTTTCACCGAAATCGCCGGAACCGCTCGATGCAATGCGTCAGCAGCGGCGACCACATCGACGATATTTTCACCACTGACGATGCCGAACCGCGCTTGGTACCCCAGCGTCGGATCGACAAAAGTTGCAAGACGCATATTCACTTTCCTCCTGGTAGTTGCACGTCGTTGTCCTTCACAAGCTTGGTCCATTTGGCCACGTCGGCATTGATGTAGCGACCGAACTCTTCCGGCGTTTGCGGCTTCGGCTCGGCGCCGAGCGTCGCCAGCGAAGCGCGGAATTCCTCGGTCTGCATCGCGGCCACGATGGCCTCGTTGATTTTTTTGACGATCGCCGGCGGCGTGTTCAGCGGCGCCAGCAGGCCGAACCAGCCAACGGATTCATAGCCCGGTACGGCGTCGGCGACGGTCGGCACATCGGGATAGAATTTCGAACGCTGGGTGTCGGTGACGCCCAGCGCCTTCAACTGGCCGGACTGCACGAATTGCTGCACCACCGGGCCCGGGGCGAACATGATATCGATCCGGCCGCCGAGCAGATCGGTGACCGCCGGACCGGTGCCGCGATAGGGAATGTGCTGCGTCTTGATTCCGGTCTCGCTGGCGAACAACAGGCCCGACAGATGCGACGCCGCGCCGACGCCCGAGGAGCCGAAGGTCAGGCCATCGGGCTTTTCCTTGGCGTAGCGGATCAGATCGGCCGTGGTCTTTACCGGCAGGGTGGGGCTCGCCACCAGCAGATAGGGCGGCGCCGCGCCGATCACGATCGGGGTCAGGGATTTGTTGACGTCGAACGGGCCATCACCGGCAGCACCTGCGGAAACCGCCATCAGCGCGCCGGTCGATGCCATCAACAGCGTATAGCCGTCGGGCGGGGCTTTCATGGCGGCACGGGTCCCGATCGCGCCGGACGCGCCGGGCTGGTTCTCCACCACGACCGGCTGGCCCCATTTGCTATTGAGATTCTGCGCGATCAGGCGTGCCAGCACGTCGGTGCCGCCGCCGGCCGCGAACGGCACGATCATCTTGATGGCGTGGTCGGGGTAGTCGGCGGCCCTGGCCGGCAGCGCCATCACACAGATCGATAACGCCACGGTAGCAATGCGAACATACATGGTTGGAAATTCTCCTTTAATCACGTCGCTTATCGCGATCATTTGTCAAAGCAACAACAATCAACGGCTGCACGTCGCCCGCCAGCGCCCGCCAGCGGAACAGCGGCGAATCCGGCGGCGGCGAAAGCTCGGGCGTCCAGCCGGTCAGCTTCTCCAGCGCATAGGTATCCATCACGATGCCGCGCCAGCTTCGATCCACCCGCTCCAGCGGTTCTCTGACCACCGGTATCGATGTCCACAATGGGTTTGCGTTGTCGGGTTCGCGCGCGACGTACAGACCCGCGTGATCCCGGATCAGGCCCATGCCTGGGTCGCGAAAGCCCATGAACCGCCCGCGCTCGTTGATCTGCACGACCGGCACGCGGCCGTTGAAATACCAGCGCAGCATGGAATAGGTGCGGTAGTCCGTGGTCGCGATCCAGGTCGCGCCGCTCTTCTGCAGTTCCGCCTGCACCCGGTCGGCGACGTGCCGGTAACCGGCTTCGCCGCCGATCGGATCGGTCTTGCCGATGAAATTCCAGGGAGCCGCGACGTAATAGAGAAACACCAGAACGACGAAGACGATGCCGGAAACGACGGCGGCATTGGCCCATGAGATCGTCGATTTGATCATCCAGGCCGGCCAGCCCTCGCGCGGCAGCATCGCGATGTTGATGGCGGCGGCGGCAAAGCCGGCCGGCCACATGAACATCGGCCAGGTATCACCGACCCGAAGCGAGAGCGATTTCCAGAAAAAATATCCGAACGGCACGATCACGGCGGTCGAGAGCAAAACGGCAACGGCGTCGCCGCGGCGATACCCGCGCCACGCCGTCAGCGTCACCCCGGACAAGACCACCGGCAGCAGGATGAACCCGACCAGTCCGAATTGCAGGCCGATATAGTCTCCAATGGTACGGAACGACAGTTCATGGGTTGCCACCGCGCGCACGAACTGAAACCGGAACGACGCCCAGTCATGCTGCGCGTTCCAGACCAGGACCGGCAGGAACACCACGACCGCGATCAGCGCCGCTGCCCAGGGATATGGGCTGAGCAGCCAGCGCCGGCGCCAGGGCGGCACCAGCATGAATGCGAGGACCGCCGGAAGCAGCATGAATGCGGTGAATTTCGACAGCAGCGCCAGGCCCGCGAACAGGCCGGCAGCCAGCCACCAGCGCGCATCGCCGCTCTCATGGAGCCGGACCAGCGACCACAGCATCGCCGCCGCGAACGGGATCAGCGCGATATCCGGCGAGACCTTGGCCATCAGCAGGCCGTAATAGAGCGCGGCTTCCGGCATCAGCACCGCGAGCACGATTGCGCGCACATCGTGCGTCACACGCCGCACGATGTCGGCGAGCAGCAATTGCGTGACCAGCATCGCCACGATGCCGGCAAAGCGGACGCCGAGATTGGTGTCGCCGAAGATCGCGGTGCCGAACCGGATAAACCAGGCAATCATCGGCGGATGGTCGAGGAAGGAGAGCACGTTTTCCTTTGACCAGGTCCAGTAATAGGCTTCGTCGGTGCGCAGTTCGAGCACGCTTGCGTAAATCAGCCGCATCGCCGTCATCGCGGCGATCAATGCGGCAACCCATAGCAGCCGCCGAAAGGCAGAACTGTCCGGTTTCGTCGCGTTCATGTCGGGTGGGGTAATTGTCACGGCGCTTTCTCCCCGACTGAGGCAGGGGTGTCAACGTCAGGAATCGCACACCACTCATCGTCGTCCCTGCGAACGCCGGGACCCAACCACCGATGTTAATGATGGCAAAGGCAACTGGCTCCACCTTCTAACTGCAAGGACACGGCGTATGGGTCCCGCGTTCGCCGGGACGACATGCAGGGGGCGATGTTCGGAAAAATGGTCGCCGCGGGAATTAAACCCGACTATCGTCGGTCTCTATCGACTATAGTCTTGATCGGATTGCATGGCCGCGCCTTCTCAAATCCAGCTGACAAGACTTTTGCGCGGCATCAGCATTCGGCAGGTTCGGCTGATTTGCGGCGTGGTGCTGTTTGCCTATCTGGTCAGCCATTTCCTCAACCACGCGCTCGGCAATATCTCGATGGAGGCGCTGGCCGCCGGCGTCTACTACCACACGGTGTTCTGGCAATTCCTGCCGGTCGCGGTCGTGTTCTATACCGCGGCGCTGGTTCATGCCGGCCTCGGCATTTGGGCACTCTACGAACGGCGGCAATTTCGCTGGAAGGCGATCGAGCCGTTGCAACTGGTGCTCGGCCTCAGCATCCCGGCGCTGATCGTCCTCCACCTCGTCGGCGTGCGATTGGGCCAAACCCTGTTCGGGCATGAAAAGCTCTATCCGCAGGTGTTTTATGCCTACTGGATCGCATGGCCGGACCGGCTGTGGCTGATATTCGCCGCCCTGCTCGTTTCCTGGATCCATGGCTGCATCGGTCTTTATTTCTGGCTGCGGATGAAGGCGTTCTACAAGAGCGCTGCGCCGTTCCTGCTCGCAGCGGCGGTGCTGATTCCGAGCGTCGCCATGCTCGGCCTCTATCAGGGCGGACGGGACGTCGTCCGCGACAGCAACAGTGCCCAATGGCGGGCCGACAATCTCGGGGAAAGCCAGGTCGGTACGCCGGCCGAACAGACGGTGCTGGACCAGGTCGCGGATTATTTCCTGATCGGCTATCTCGGCCTGATTGGATTCGTCTTGCTGGCGAGGGGCGCGCGCGCCCTGAACGAGCGCCGCGGCGGCATGCTCAGCCTGTCCTACGGCAACGGCAGGACCATCCGCGTGCCGAAAGGCCTCAGCGTGCTGGAGGCGAGCCTGCGCCACAACATGCCTCACGCCAGCGTCTGCGGCGGGCGGGCGCGTTGTTCGACCTGCCGGATCCGCGTGATCGGCGATTGCAGCGAATTGCCCGAGCCATCGCCGCGCGAAGCCTTCGTACTCCATCGCGTCGGCGCGGACGATCCATCGATACGCCTCGCCTGCCAGTTGCGGCCGACCGCCGACATTTCATTCTTCCAGCTTTTCATGCCGCACATGATGACAGCAAATGCGCACGCCTCCAGCCCGGCGCGGGTCGGCCAGGAGCGCTATCTGGTCAGCCTGTTCGTCGACATGCGCGGCTCGACCCAGCTCGCCGAAAAGCGGCTGCCGTTCGATACCGTGTTCATCGTCAATCGATTCCTCGGCGCGGTGTCGCAGGCCGTGATCGAATGCGGCGGCCAACCCAACCAGTTCGTCGGCGACGGGATGCTGGCGCTGTTCGGTCTGGCGACCAACCCGCAAACCGCCTGCCGCCAGGCCCTCAATGCGGCGGCCGCGATTGCCGCCAATGTCGACGAGTTGAATCAATTCCTGAGTCACGACCTGCGTGAACCGATCCGTTTCGGCATCGGCATTCATGGCGGCGAAGTGATCATCGGCGATATCGGTTACCGCGACCACATGGTGTTCACCGCGCTCGGCGACGCGGTCAATGTCGCGGCAAGGCTGCAGGACATGACGAAGACGCTGGCCTGTGAAGCGATCCTGTCGGAAGAAGTCTACATCACCGCCGGCTTGTCGGCGGACGACTTGCCGCAACAGCAAGTCGCGATCCGCGGACGCGCGGAACCGATGGTCGTGCGTTCCGTCTCCAACGCGAAGACACTGTCCGCATTGGTTAACGAAATGGACGTCGCCGCGGCCTAGAGCTTCGGTTCTGGTTGAATCAGAACTGAAACTCTAGGTTCTTGTTTTGACGCGTTCTTTACGCGAACCGGTATCCACCCCGCATCGAGTGCGGGGCAGGCTTTCGCTCGAAAACGCTCTAAGCACCGGCAATTCCGCTGTGTGATGTTTTTCACACCTGAATTTTCGTTCAGAAAATTGTCCGCCGACCACGTGCGGCTTTCTCGAACCCGCTTCTTTGGGGATGCGACTGATGGGCGATGGGTAAGACTGAAACGATCAACCCGCGCCAAGGAACACATTCACGGCGCACAGCAAAGGAAACCGACCATGTTTCGCAAACTCACTCTCGCCCTTGTTGCCGCAGCTTCGCTCGGTGCGGTCGCGCTGGCTCCCACCGCCGCTTCGGCGTGGCCGCATCACCACCACCACCACGGCCATTTTGGCCCGAGCTTCGGCATTGGCCATATCGGTGGCGGCTATGGCGGTGACGGATGCTATCGGGTTCGCCGCGTCATGACCCCGCTCGGCTGGCGCTTCCGCACCATCAACGTCTGCGCCTGGTAATCGGACGCGCGTTCGTCGCGTTCAAAGCCCCGGTCGCTGGTGCGGCCGGGGTTTTCTGCAGCATTGCGATTGCTGCACCGCAACGTCATGGGCACGCTGCGAAAGCATGAATTGACTCCGAGTCCTCCGATGCGACACTTAGGCACATGAGTCCGGTGATGACCGGCTCAACAGATAAGCTTCGGAGGAAGCGCGATGCTCGATAGACGAGAACTGATGAAACGCGCCGGTATGGCTGCGCTGGCGACAGGGCTGACTTCACCGAAAGCGTTCGCGCTCGATACGGTGACCCTGCCGTTCGAAAACGGCGAGCGGCCGCTGGTGAAATACCCGCAGAAGCGCCCGATGATCGGCCTGACCAGCCGGCCGCCGCAACTGGAGACGCCGTTCGCTGTCTTCAATGACGGCGCGATCACGCCGAACAATGCTTTTTTCGTCCGCTATCATCTGGCCGACGTGCCGCTCAATATCGATCCCGACAAGTTCACGCTGGAGGTCAAGGGCAAGGTCGATCGCCCGCTCAAGCTGTCGCTCAAGGATATCAGGAAACTCCCTGCGGTCGAACTGGTCGCCGTCAATCAATGCTCGGGCAACAGCCGCGGATTTTTCGATCCGCGCGTCGCGGGCGGCCAACTCGGCAATGGTGCGATGGGCAATGCGCGCTGGCGCGGCGTGCCGCTGAAAACCGTGCTGGAGAAGGCCGGCGTGCAGCAGGGCGCGAGGCAGGTCACCTTCAACGGCATGGACGGCCCGGTCAGCGACAAGACGCCGGACTTCGTCAAGGCGCTCGAACTCGATCACGCCCGCGACGGCGAAGTGATGCTGGCCTACGGCATGAACGGCGAGGACCTGCCGGTTCTCAACGGCTTCCCGCTGCGCCTCATTGTACCCGGCTATTACGGCACCTATTGGGTCAAGCACCTCAACGAGATCACCGTCATCGACAACGTCTTCGACGGCTTCTGGATGAAGAGCGCTTATCGGATTCCGGATACGCCCAATAACAGCGTCGAGCCGGGCACCGCGCCGAAGGCGACGATCCCGATCAACCGCTTCACGGTGCGCTCGTTCATCACCAATGTGACCGATGGCGCCAAGCTGAAACCGGGCGCAACGACGCTGAAGGGCATCGCCTTCGACGGCGGCAAGGGCATCAAGGAAGTTGCGGTCTCGGTCGACGGCGGCAAGACCTGGACGCCGGCAAAGCTCGGCAAGGACCTCGGAAAATATTCGTTCCGCGAATGGAAACTGCCGGTGAAGCTCGCAGCCGGCCCTCACGAACTCAAGGTTCGCGCCACCAGCAACGCCGGCGACACCCAGCCGGCCGAGCCGCTGTGGAATCCGGCCGGCTATCTGCGCAACGTCATCGAAACCGTTCGCGTCACCGCGGCGTGAGGAGAACGATCATGAGATACTTGTTCCTCCCTGCGATGGCCGCCGTCGCAATTTTGGGGCTTGACCCGGTGAACGCCGCGCCGATCTCCTACACGCTTCCGGACGAGACCGCGGCGTTCAAGCCGGGGCCGAATCTCGACGTGGTGCAGAACAATTGCACCGCCTGTCATTCCGCCGACTACATCAACACGCAGCCGCGCGGACCGAAATTCAAGAAAGATTTCTGGCAGGCCGAAGTGACCAAGATGATCAAGGTCTATGGCGCGCCGATCGACGATGCGGACGTCGGAAAGATCGTTGACTACCTCGCCGCGACCTACTGAAAATGGGTCTCGAACCGAACCGCGCACGCTTGCGATCGCCGGGTCGGGGCATCCAGGTTTTCGGATTCAATCAAATTGAAACGATCGGCGCTTTGCGAGCCCTGCCCCCATCAAATGATCGCGAAACAGGCAAAAAATGCAATTGCGCCGCGATAATGATCGTTTTCCGCCGGAATCGGGGTGCCGTTTGAGCTATCAAGCGGGCCGCAGACCGCGTATCCTTCCGTTTTCGGGCATGCCGGTTGGCGGGGACCGGTAGCTCGCTTTTATTTTTGATCCCGTGGAGACGACGCGATGGCTAAAGGTACTGTGAAGTGGTTCAACGCGACCAAGGGTTATGGGTTTATCCAGCCTTCAAGTGGCGGCAAGGACGTTTTTGTGCATATTTCGGCGGTCGAGAAAGCTGGGCTTTCCTCGCTCAACGAAGGTCAGTCCGTGGAATACGAAGAGGTTGCCAATCGCGGCAAGACTTCGGCCGAGAACCTCAAGGTTTGACGCCAAGGCCGGCAGCGGCTCCCTCTCGGATGCAAGCCGGGAGCGGGGCTAGCGAAGAAAATCTCGAAAAAGCCTAGAGCACTCAGCAGGAGCGGTCATCGCTCTTGCGTATTTTTGAACCTGCGCAGAACGCGCCGGCCCGGTGTCGGCTCAGTCTTCGGTGACCCACTTTTCAACCGTCATGACATCCGGCGGCTGCAGATAGCCGCGCGGCCACATGTCGACCACCCATTCCACCTTGTTCGCGCGCTCGACCAGCACCGCCGTATTGTGCGGGGTCTGCAGCACCAGCGCATTGCCGCGGTAATGCGGATCGCCCACCACATGGAACTTGAGCAGGCCCCATTCCTGCAGCACCAGCAGCAGGCTGGTGGTGTTGCGGGTGGTGTCCCAGCAATCGTAATTGTGCTTGTCGTCGAAGTACCGGAAATCCGCTTTGGCAATGCGCTTGTCGGTTCCGATGACCGGCCCCATGCGGCGATCGAACCACACCACCGTCTTCTGCACCGCCGCCCGCTCGGCGGCGGCTGATGCACGTCCCGCCGCCATGATCTGCGTCAAGGCCTTGCGGTCGGCCGGCGTAAAATCGAGGGTCTCGCGGCGCCGGCAGACGAAGCCGTAACAAACCGTCATCGAACTCGCCGAGGGCGGGTAGATCGACACCGTGCTGTAGAGCGCCGCCTGCGGCGCGCTCAATTCGAGCGCAACCGCCGGCCATGGTGCGGCGATCAGGAGCGATCCGACGATGGTCATGGCGGAAGCGCATAGCGCCAGGGTCTTGCCGCCTCCGCCAGATCGTTTCCGCCGCTCCGCCAGATCCATCCGCCGCCACACTTCGAGCCAAAAAAATCTCGCGGAAGCTATCGCAGCGGTTTCACGATGCCAAGACCGGCGGCATGATAGCGCACGGAAAACCGCAGGCCCGCCATGAATTCCGATTCGCCATCGTTGCCGCCATTTGGGGCGCCCTATGCGCCGGACGATAGCGTCATTGCGGCCCGGCTGCTCGAAACGGCACGGCTGAAAGCGGAACAGGATGCGCGGATCGACCGCACCGCCACGCGCCTGATCGCTGCGATCCGCGCCCATGACGACCGGCTCGGCGGCGTCGAGGACATGCTTCGCGAGTTCGCGCTCTCCACCAAGGAGGGCCTGGCGCTGATGGTGCTCGCGGAGGCCCTGCTGCGGGTACCCGACGCCCGCACCGCCGATCAGTTCATCGAGGACAAGCTCGGCCAGGGCGATTTCGTGCATCACGAGACCAAATCCAGCGCATTTCTCGTCAATGCCTCCGCCTGGGCGCTGGGGATGTCGGCCCGCGTGATCCAGCCCGGCGAAACCCCGGAAGGCACGATAGGACGGCTTGCAAAACGGCTCGGCGTTCCGGCGGTGCGCGCTGCGACCCGGCAGGCGATGCGGCTGATGGGCAGCCATTTCGTCTTGGGCGAGACCATCGAAGCCGCGCTCGATCGCGCCCGGCCGCATTCGGTGCGTGGACCGCGCTACTCCTTCGACATGCTCGGCGAAGGCGCGCGCACCGCCGCCGACGCCGAGCGCTATTTCGATTCCTATGCCAGCGCCATTCAAACCATCGGCCGCGCCGCCGACGACCAGCGCTCCCTGCCCGACCGGCCCGGCATCTCGGTAAAACTCTCTGCGCTGCACCCGCGCTTCGAAGCCGTGAGCCGCGATCGGGTGATGAGAGAACTGGTGCCGCGGCTGATCGATCTGGCGCGGCGGGCCAAGACCCATGATCTGAATTTCACCGTCGATGCCGAGGAAGCGGACCGGCTCGAATTGTCGCTGGAGGTGATCGCGGCGGCATTCAGCGATGCCTCGCTCGCCGGCTGGGACGGCTTTGGGCTCGCGATCCAGGCCTATCAGAAACGCGCCGCGGCGGTGATCGGCTACACGGACGAACTGGCGCGAGCGCTGAACCGGCGGATGATGGTGCGGCTGGTCAAAGGTGCCTATTGGGACACCGAGATCAAGCGTGCGCAGGAGCGCGGCCTGGACGGCTATCCGGTGTTCACCCGCAAGGCGATGACCGACCTGAATTACGTTGCCTGCGCGCAAACGCTGCTAGCGCTGCGGCCACGGATCTTTCCCCAGTTCGCCACCCACAATGCGCTGACGGTCGCAACTGTTCTCGAATTGGCCGGTGGCGAGACCGGATATGAGTTTCAGCGCCTGCACGGCATGGGCGAGGCACTATATGAGCGGTTGAGCGAAGACTATCCGAACCTCGCCTACCGCACCTATGCTCCGGTCGGCAGCCACCGCGATCTGCTGGCCTATCTGGTGCGGCGGCTATTGGAGAACGGTGCCAATTCGTCGTTCGTTGCTCTCGCGGCCGATGACGCCGTGCCGGTCGCGACGCTGCTGCGCCGCCCGGCCGACATTATCGGCACCGCCGACAATGCGCGGCACCCCAATATCCGCCTGCCGCGCGACCTCTATCGGCCGCAGCGAACGAATTCGCGCGGGCTCGAATTTGGCGATCGTGCGGCGCTGAGCGAACTGGTTTTGTCAATTGCAGCGGAAGCCACGCCAGTCGCGGCGGCGCCGCTGATCAACGGCAAACCAGCAACAGGCGCGGCGCGGCGGATCGTCAGCCCGATCGACCAGCAGACCCCTGCTGGAAGCGTCGTCGACGCGACGCCGGAACAGGCCAGCGAAGCGATCGCCGCCGCGACCGAGGGATTCAAAGCCTGGAGCAGAACACCGGTCGCGCGGCGGGCGGAAATCCTGCAGCGGGCCGCGGACCTGCTGGAACAGCGGGCGGCGCATTTCATCGCGCTGTTGCAGCGCGAGGGCGGCAAGACGCTCGACGACGCACTGTCGGAAGTCCGCGAAGCCGTTGATTTCTGCCGCTACTACGCCGCCGAAGGCCGCAGGCTCTTCAGCGGCGAAACGATGCCCAGCCCCACCGGCGAGAGCAACTTGCTGTTGCTGCGCGGCCGCGGTGTGTTCATCGCGATCTCGCCGTGGAACTTTCCGCTGGCGATTTTTACAGGCCAAGTCACCGCCGCCCTGATGGCGGGAAATGCGGTGGTGGCAAAGCCGGCCGAACAGACGCCGCTGATCGCGGCCGAGGCCGTCCGGTTGCTGCATGAGGCCGGCGTGCCGGCGACGGCGCTGCACATGATTCCGGGGGACGGCCATATCGGCGCGGCACTTGCGGCGCATCGCGATGTCGCGGGTGTCGTCTTCACCGGCTCCACCGAGGTCGCGCGGTCGATCAATCGCGCGCTGGCCGCCAAGGACGGCCCGATCGTGCCGCTGATCGCGGAGACCGGCGGTATCAATGCGATGATCGTCGATGCGACGGCGTTGCCGGAACAAGTCGCCGATGATGTCGTGATGTCGGCATTTCGGTCCGCCGGCCAGCGCTGCTCGGCGCTGCGGTTGCTGTTCGTCCAGGACGACGTCGCAGACCGCATGATCGAGATGATCGCAGGCGCCGCCCGCGAACTGGCAATCGGCGACCCGCGCGAGGTAGCCACCCATATCGGGCCGGTGATCGATGTTGAAGCCAAGCAACGCCTGGATACGCATATCGCGCGCATGAAGAACGAGGCTCGCGTGCATTTTGCGGGCTCGGCCCCCGGCGGCAATTACGTTGCGCCGCATATTTTCGAATTGCCGGATGCCGGCCAACTGACCGAGGAAGTGTTCGGGCCGATCCTGCATGTGGTCCGCTACCGCGCAGACCGGTTCGATCGCGTACTGCAGTCGATCGAACGCTCCGGCTACGGGCTGACGCTCGGCATCCACTCGCGCATCGACGATACCATCGAGACCGTGATCGACCGGCTTGCTGTCGGTAACGTCTATGTCAACCGCAACATGATCGGCGCCGTGGTCGGCGTGCAGCCGTTCGGCGGCCATGGGCTGTCCGGCACCGGGCCCAAGGCCGGCGGCCCGCATTATCTGACACGCTTTGCAACTGAACAGACCGTCGCGATCAACACCGCGGCAGCCGGCGGCAATGCGGCGTTGCTGTCGGATGGGGAGTAGAGCGTCATCCCCGTCATTGCGAGGAGCGCTTGCGACGAAGCAATCCACACTTGCTTTGTTGCGCAATGGATTGCTTCGCGGAGCCTGTCATCGGGCGCGCATTCGCGCGACCCGTTGGCTCGCAATGACGTTAAAACCCCGTTGCATCATCCGTCCAACATGAGTCAAATGGCGTTTGATCCCAATCGTTCTCACGCGCAATTCCGGCGTGGGGAATAAAACCAACAAACGTCACGGGAGCGACGCCACCATGGAAAACGGCATCTTCGAAGGCCTCAAGGTTCTGGATTGCGCAAGCTTCATCGCGGCGCCCGCGGCCGCCACCGTGCTGTCGGATTTCGGCGCCGACGTGATCAAGATCGAGCCGCCCGGAGCTGGCGATCCCTATCGCAACCTGCCGCATTTACCCGGCTATCCCCACAGCGAGCATAATTTCGCGTGGCTATTGGAGGCGCGCAACAAGAAGAGCCTGGCACTGGATTTGTCCAAGCCCGAAGCGCAGGCGGTGCTGCATCGCCTCGTTGCCGAGACGGACGTTTTCATCACCAATTTCCCGCCGGCAGTACGCGGCCGGCTCGGGCTGACCTACGACCATCTCGCCCACCTCAACGATCGCCTGATCTACGCGTCGTTCACCGGCTATGGCGAAAAGGGCGAGGAAGCCAACAAGCCCGGCTTCGACAGCAACGCCTATTGGGCGCGTTCGGGCCTGATGGACCTGGTGCGCGCCGATCCCAACACCACGCCGGCGCGGTCGGTCGCCGGCATGGGCGATCACCCCTGCGCAATGGCATTTTATGGAGCCATCGTCACCGCGCTGTACAAGCGCGAGCGCACTGGCAAGGGCTCGCATGTCAGCACCAACCTGATGGCCAACGGCGTCTGGGCCAATGGCGTGCTGGCCCAGGCCAAACTCGTCGGCGCGAAATTCGGCGAGCGGCGTCCCCGCGAGCACGCGCTGAACGCGGTGACCAATCACTACAAGTGCAAGGACGGACGCTGGATCATCCTGTCGCTGCTCAACGAGGAGCGGCAGTGGCCGGCCCTGGCCCGTTGCATCGGCCGCGAGGATCTTGTCACCGATCCCCAATTCGCCACCAAGGCCGAGCGCCATGCGCGGTCGCTGGAGTTGATCAAGATTTTGGACGAAATCTTCGCCACCAAGGATCTCGCCGAATGGCGCGGAATCCTCGACGGCAACGGGCTGGTGTTCGGCGTGGTCGGCATCCTCGACGACATTCCGAACGACAGGCAGATGATCGAGAACGAGGTGCTGGTGCCGTTTGAGAACGACACCATGCTGACCGTCAACAGCCCGATCTTCATCGACGGCAGCAGGAAGGTTACCCCACGAAAGCCTCCCGGCGTCGGCGAGCACAGCGACGAGATTCTTCGGGGCGCGGGCTACGATGACGCCGCGATCCGGAAATTGCGGGCATCAGGAGCTGTGGCCTGAGTCGACTCCAACTTCGATCTTCAGCATCACGTCGACGGCGGTTTGCTCCCTCTCCGATCGGGAGAGGACTGAGGTGAGCGGTTAAGGTCTGTCGTGAGGCCGTAACCCCTCACCCGGATCGCTCCGGACGATGCTTTCGCATCGCCGAGGCGATCCGACCTCTCCCTATGGGAGAGGTAAGCAGAGGATGCGGCTCGCTTGATTACTTCTTCGCGATCAGATTATTGACCAGTTCCGAGAGTGCGGCCCTGGTCTCTTGCCGGAAGCTACGGCGCGGCGTGGCCATTTGCTGTAACAGAATCCCGATCAAGGCGGAGACGAACAGCCCGGCATGACGGCGCGGATCCGACGAACCAGCGGCCTTCAAAGCAAGCTCGGCGCTTTGGCGCCAGGTATCGAACCATTCGGCCACGATTGGCCGATAACGGTCGTCTCTCGCAGCGGCCAAAAATGCCTCGTAACAGGCAACGTGTATCTCGCCCTGTGTTTTGAGTTCGTTCGCATACCAGCTCACAAGCGATTCAATCCAGCCCTCCGCATCGAACGCCTTGCTTTGCAGGCTGAGCGCCAGCGCGCGCAAACGCTCCACTTCGCGCCTCAAGGCAAATCGCAGGGCCGCATCGACCAGCACCTCGCGCGTTGCAAAATGGTGCGTGACGGCTCCCACCGACATGCCCGCTTCGGCCGCGACCGCCCGGTGCGTCACGCTATCGAGGCCCGCCCGGCCGATAATGCGCAGGGTGGCTTCCATCAGCGGGCGTTCGCGGTCGCTCGTCTTGCGCTCGGTTTCCCTGGTCATGTTGACAGCGGCCGCCAATGAATTGTAAACGGAACAAATGTTCTGTTTTACGAATTATACGCACCTAAACACGGACTGGCAAGCGCGACAGCCCGGACCAGAGAGGAACGCCTCATGCCAAACTACCGGCTGCATTACTTCCCGGAATCGGGAAACAGCTACAAGCTGGCGCTGATGCTTACGCTATGCGGACAGGCTTTCGAGCCGGTGTGGACCGATTTCGGCGGCGGCATCACCCGGACCCCGGAGTGGCGGGCAGGCGTCAATCCGATGGGCGAGATCCCGGTGCTGGAGGAGGATGGTGTGCGTCAGACCCAGACCGCGCCGATCCTGCTGAAACTCGCCGAGCAATACAGCCGGTTTGGCGGCGAAACTCCGGAGCAGAAATTCGAGCTGTTGCGTTGGCTGTTCTGGGATAATCACAAGCTCTCCGGCTACATGGCAACCTACCGGTTTCAGCGGACCTTCACGCCGTCGCCCGACCCGCGTGTGCTGGCTTACTTCCGCAAGCGGCTCGACGACTTCCTCGGGATATTGGAGCAGCATATGCAACGAAATGCGTTCGCCATCGGTGAGCGGCCGACGGTGGCCGACTTCTCGATGATGGCCTATCTGGCGTATCCTGGCGATGAGACCGGATATGATTTCGCGGCAAGCCATCCGGCGGTGAGCGCCTGGCTCAGCCGCATATCGAGCCTGCCGGGTTGGCGGTCCGCCTACGATCTGCTGCCCGGCAAGCGCCTCACACATTATGCGTAACGGCTCACGCCAACGGACTCACTTCGTGACGCGCTGCCAAGATCTGCGGTCTAGATCAGCGATTTTGAAATTCGAATCATATCAAGCGGCCTTGTCAAGTTTGTAGGTCCAAGTGTGGACGACGGGATCGCGATTGAAGAAGTCGAT